>Ga0265298_10000474_pt1 | contig 59631 bp, 39 predicted proteins | sample AusTroGonzalo_MG_3_FD_193486 | JGI IMG/M metagenome (GOLD analysis project Ga0265298, IMG submission 193486) | Bovine rumen microbial communities from tropical cattle in Woodstock, Queensland, Australia - Gonzalo_01 | ecosystem: Host-associated > Mammals > Digestive system > Stomach > Rumen ... | reverse complement strand
CCGTATGCAAATTGTAACGACGGCCATCGAGAAACATCCCGACATGGATGTCGAAGAACTGATGAAAAAAATTTCATCCAAGAAAAAGTCGCTGAAGGAAAAGCTGCTTGCGAAACTGCTTTGGGGCTGCATCACCACTATACTGGGCATCGGCTTGATTGGATTTGGCATCTTCCTTATTAATACAATAAGCAAAGATACACAGAAGATTCACATGGCAGACGATGTTCAGACCGCCATTGCTTTCGGCGTGATTCTTCTGGCCATAGGTGCCGCCTTCATCATCAACTATGGCGTGGGTAGAAAGATGCTCGCCAAGGAGATTGAAGCCGAGGAAAGCAAAATGAACATACAGAAATAATCCGTGACCCGCGAAGGATTCATAGAACTTGTGGAACAAGAGCAAGAGGCACTTCGGGGCTTCTTGCTCTACCTCTGCTGCGGCAACAAAGAGGAGGCCGACGACATCGCACAGGATGCGTTAGTGAAGGCTTACCTTTCGTCGGCGGGCTATCAGGAAAAAGGACGGTTCCGCTCGTGGCTTTTCAAGATTGCGCACAACACTTTCCTCAACCACAAGGCGAGTTGCCGAACAACGGAAAGCATCGACGAAGCCCGAACACTCATCAGCAACACCGCCGCCGATGCTTCCTTCGAGCACCAAGACCTTTATTTGGCCTTGCGCACCCTGCCGCCCAAAGAACGTTCGGCCATCACGCTGTTCTATCTCAACGGCTATAATATCAAGGAGATAGCTGCCATTACCGAGGCATCGGAAGATGCCGTAAAAAAACAACTCTCACGGGGACGTGACCAACTGAAAGAAAAACTGAAGCTATGAACAAAGACAAAGCCTTAGAGGAACTTTTCCTCGCCCAGAAACCTCAATTCGATGATAGCGAAGCCTTTATGGAGTCGCTCAACAAGCGTTTGGATGCCGTGGAATACATCAAACAGCACCAAGAGGCCACGATTCGACGCTATAAGATGGCGTTGGTGGCAGCCTTTGTCGTGGGCATCATCAGCGGCGGCATCACTATCGTCTATATGCTTTCCACGCCTGTCAGGGTTCCGCTTTTCACCTTCCAAGTAGAAACGGGCTGGCTTTCATGGTTGGCCAACAATTCTCGACTGCTAACTACCACAGCACTTTCGTTATTGGTCACGTTTGGGCTTATTAGCATTGTTGGTAATATTCAGGATATTCGGAGGATGAGAGGTGAGGTTGGATTTAGGATTAATTAGTGAGAATTCTGAATCTTCCATAAAGCCATGGGATGCTTGGCGACTCGCTCGACGATTTCTTTATCCTCAAAGAGCAATTGCGGCTGGTATTCTTTGTTGGCAAACCGCTCTATGAACAGCCTCTCGTTATCGGACAGTTGCATCAAATCTTCAAGATAGCTACATACTTCGTGCTTCACTGATTCCAAATCGTAAAAAGTCCCTTTCTTCAAGACGGGCAGTAACGTAGCGCGAATCTGTTTGAACTGCAAGCGTTCAATGGGTTGAAAGGAATATGTCGCGGTCGGCTTGGCATTACCGCCTACAGCACTATAGAACACCACGCCTTTGCGCAGCATGGGCTTTTGTTCTTCACTGATGACCTGATGACGAATCATATTGTGAACATCGAAAAGGTCGCGAGCTGCTGCTCTTTCCAACAATGCCTTTACTTTGGAAGCGTACAATTCAACTAATGCCAAGGTTCTTACGTTTACATTTTCAAAACCGCGCAACTTGATAGGCTTGATTTCTGTCGGCAACAAATGGCAGCGCATCGAGTAGTTGATTTCAACCTTGATATTGTCGAGATTGCCAGTGACATTGGTGTATTGACACACCCACGAATCAACAGAAAAGGTGTGTTTGCTGCTTGGTGCTAATCGATAGCTGTTGGCATACATATAGGCTTGCAGTTTTTCAGTAATGGCTTTTCGGTAGCGAAGCATGGCGGGTCTGTCGCAGTTCTCCGTGAAATCCAGGTCAATGTCAACAGAAAGCCTGGGGAGTGGCATCACCAACAGATTGATGGCTGTACCTCCTTTGAGTACCAGATGCTCGGCAAGCATCGGATCTGTATTGATGTATTTCAATATCATACACAGCCGCACTACCTTTTCCATGTTGTCACGGATGAAGTTAAGCTCAGCTGCCAAATTATCGATGTCATTTCGGCTAAACATATATTCCTCCTTGTTCCTTTAAGTTTGACATATTCTCGGGGACACAAAGCCGCCATTCCGAATTATATGCCGAATTGTCGGCGACATCGGTCAGATAACGGGTGCTTTGGCCAATGTGGGCTTTGCAATGGTAGAAAAAACCAGCAGATAGCCGCCATTGCTTTTTATACATGGAAAGCAAATAGCCTGCTTTCTGATAGAGAGAGGCTTTCCCGTATGCATCTAAATAGGTTTTCAATTTGGTTTCATCAATATATGCGACACTTGTGAAATTGTTGAGTAATTCCTCTAACCCTCCGGCATATTTGATGCGGTCGATGCAATCGACGACGGTGCGTTCCAAGTCGGTCACCTTAATCTTTGTGTTCATCACAGGCACCGTCACGCCTTCCATTATTCTTGGTTGGTGACGGATATAGGTGATGCCCTCAAACTCAAAGGTTCGAAAGGTTGAAGTGGAAATGACGGACATTTCGTTGAACAGCTGATGACCCAGGCCGTGATACTCCATCGCAGAATGGTAGGCCACGCAAGCCGTATCGGAAATGTTTGATGCTATTTCATATTTGTTGGCCGCACACAATCCTGTTGCCAAGTCGGTTACGGCATAAAGGTTGGGCTTGATGCGACATAGTGTTCCGTTGCGCAACCCTGATGCCAGCAACGATTTGGCGGTGCTTTCATTGCCAGTTAGTGTTGCCACATCCTTCAACGAAAATAGCTTCATACTATGCAGTTTACGCAGATAGTCCTTCATTGGAAAATTCTTTATTTTTTGCGCAAAAGTACGAATATTTTAGTACTATTGATAAAAAATTAAAGAAATTTTTTCTTTTTTTGAGATGCGATATATCGTCTTCCCGTCATTCTTGATTGAGTTTGATGGATTTTGACTAATTTTGCGGGCGTAAAATGGTTGCGATGCATATTAGGATTGAGGCTTCTGCTTGCTGTGATGGTGGGGTGTGGAAGTTCTCCTGACTCCCCCGCCGCTGCGCGGCGCCCCCTCATGGAGGGGGAAGCCTACCGGACGACAACTGCTAAATCAAATAAATTCTATTGCACCATCAAGATGGAATAGTTTTAATATTAGAATAGATGTAATACAAGTTCCAAAATTACCATAAACATGAAAAGAGTTGTAATCAAACAAGGAGACATATTCTCCATAGAAACGGAAAAAGGGAAACGATATTTCCAATACATTTGCAAAGATGCGTATCAGTTGAATGGAAATGTTATTCGTGTGTTTAAGGACGATACCATGACTGATGTCGAATTCTATCTCCATACAATCATCTCCATTGGAGTAAAGCAGTACGGATGGGTGAAAGTCGGCAATGGTCCTGTACCAGACATTTCTAATGTGGTTTTCTTTACGGATGTTGATATGGCTGCTAAGTTGTACGTGTTTAAAAACCAAGATGCAAACTGGAGAATATGGACGGTTAGCGGTAATGAAAAAATCGTGAAGGAATTGCCTGAATACAGATGTGAAGAAGGTTCAGTTTATCCTCCATGTCGTATAATGGATGTCATTTGTGGTAAAGATTTAGGATATAATAGAGACATGAAGGATATGCCCGATTTGTAAGACGCAAATCTGAATAATGCCATTGAAAACTGTTGTTTGTTATGTTTCGGGGTGGCGAAGCCGCCGCCATGCGCAGCAGATGCAGGAAATAGAACGCGGCCTCGAAGAACTCCGTGAGTTTGAGAGTTGAATGGCCTCATTATTTGAGATACTGATGATGAAACAAGGCGCAGTCGCAAAACGGTTGCGCCTTTTTTGTATTTTTGCGGCACAATTAAAACACGCCATGAATAAAGCCGCCCAAATCGTCAAGAAATACACCAACGTCAGTTTGATGTTGCGTATCTTTATCGGACTGGTCGTTGGTGCGGTGTTGGGTTTGCTTGCGCCATCGTGGACGGGCATCGGCATTCTTGGTAGGATGTTCGTCAGTGCCTTGAAAGGTATTGCCCCAGTGTTGGTGGCTGTGTTGGTGACCTCGTCCATCGCCAAGGCGGGCAAAGGGCACGGGCATCGTTTCGCCGCCTTGATTGCAGTCTATATGCTGAGCACCTTCATCGCGGCCATCTGTGCGGTGGTGGGCAGTTTCTTGTTTCCCGTGACTTTGCAGTTGGTTGAGGTGCCTGAGATGGAAGATGCCGTTGGCTCGCTGTCGGAGGTGTTCACCAACCTGCTGACGGGTATGCTCACCAACCCCATCATGGCCATCGCCAATGCCAACTATATCGCCATTCTGTTCTGGTCCATCATCATCGGCATTGCCCTCAAGAAATTGGCGAATAAAACCACCATTGCCGTGGTCCACGACTTTGCCACGGTGATTTCCAAAGTGGTGAAATGGATTATCGAGTTCGCTCCGTTCGGCATCCTCGGACTGGTCTTCACGACTGTGTCGGAGAACGGCCTTGAGGTCTTCACGACATACGGTCACTTGTTGTTGCTTTTGGTGGGCTGCATGTTGGTCAACACCTTGGTTTTCAATCCGCTCATTTCTTTTGTCATGCTGCGGAAGAACCCTTATCCGTTATTATTTACTTGCTTGAAGGAGAGCGGTTTGAATGCCTTCTTCACACGCTCGTCAGCGGCCAATATTCCCATCAATATGGCGCTGTGCAAGAAACTCAATCTTGATGAGGACTTCTATTCCGTCAGCATTCCTTTGGGCGCGACCATCAACATGGACGGTGCCGCCGTGACCATCACCGTCTTTGCGCTTGCCGTGGCGCATACTGTAGGTGTGGAGGTCAGTTTCGCTTCGGCGGTGTTTTTGGGTCTCATTGCCACCCTTGGCGCCTGCGGTGCTTCGGGCGTGGCGGGTGGTTCGTTGCTGCTTATCCCTATGGCCTGCTCGTTCTTTGGCATTGGCAACGACGTGGCTATGCAGGCTGTTGCTATAGGATTTATCATTGGTGTGGTGCAAGACTCCGTTGAGACCGCCCTTAACAGCAGCGGCGATGTGTTTTTCACTGCTACGGCGGAGTATTACGATAGGAAAAAAAGTAGAAATCATTGAACAAATAGAAATGAAAAAAAATGAAACAAAAAAGCATCCCATTCGCAAGATATTGCTTGCGTTGCTTGCAATGGCCATAGTGGTCGGTTGCATATTTTCTCACTTTGGAGGCTTCGGAACAGGTCAATGTGCTGACACTGCGGAATTTGCAAAATACGCCCGCAACGTTTCGGAAATTTCCGTTCCCGTCCAAGCCCGTATTGTCGCCTTGGGAGAAGCCACGCACGGCAATGCCGAGTTCCAACAACTCAAGTTGGATGTTTTCAAGGTGATGGTCGAGAAATACGGAGTACGCGCTTTTGCCTTGGAGGGCGATTACGGCAACTGCGAGGTGGTCAATCGTTATATCCACGGTGGCGAAGGAACAGTACAAGAAACAGTGGCAGCCATTGGCTTCCCCATCTACAGAACTGAGCAGATGGAGCAATTGGTCTCGTGGATGCGCGACTACAACGCAACGGCAAGCAAGGACGACCAACTCTGCTTCTACGGCTTTGATATGCAGCGCTATGAGTACAACTACAAGTATCTGCTTGATGCCGCAAGGGAATTTGGGTTGGATACGAAAGATTTGGAAAAAATATGGGATGCTGAAAAAGACGGTTTCTCGGATACCTATCAACCTGACGAGAACGCAAGAATTTTTGAAGTCGTGAAGCAGGAACTGATGCAACTGAACGACTCACTGACCGCGAAAGCCGTTCATCATGCGGATGTGTTGCTCCAAAACATCTCCGTTGGAAAACTCATCAACGATGCAGCGGCGGGGAACGCTTTGCGCGACAAGTTTATGGCCGACAATGTGTGCTGGATTTTGGAACAAGAGCAGGTGCGCGGCAATGAACGAATTTTTGTTTCTGCCCACAATGGCCATATTCAGCGGTTCAACAATTATGGGACAATAGGAAAAGGACTGGGCAATCTGCTCGCCGATAAATTTGGTGAGGAGTATTTCGCCATCGGCACCGATTTCTTCAAGGCGCGAGTTAGTTTACCTAAAGGTGAAAACCACAATAAGAGAAGCAATCATACCTTTTATTCCTACGACCCCTTGGCCAAAGCGTCCAAGAAATGCGGCTATGAAATGAGTTGGCTCGATTTCTCGACGATTCCAGAAGATTCTCCACTCAAGCAGCAAATTGCAGGTTACACTTGGATGGGTTCGGTAGGCGAAGGCTATTCTCCGCTCATGGCTGTCTTGCCGATGGCGTACCGCATTTGGGTTTCGCCTACGAAACTTTATGACGGACTGATATTGGTCTCGAACGCACATCCAACCGTGATACGATAATAACTCCAACCAACCATGAAAAAACCATAAAGATGGAAACAAACAGAATACTATTGCGCCCTTGGCGTGACGATGACGCAGAAACACTTTTCAAATACGCCTCAGACCCTGAAGTGGGGCCTCGCGCTGGTTGGCCGCCACATAAGAGTGTGGAAGAAAGTTTGGAAATTATCAGAACTATCTTCGGCACCGAAACCATGTGGGCAGTTGAGTGGAAAGAGACGGGTGAGGCCATCGGATGTGCGGGTTACCTCCCAGCGGCCTCATCGAACTTGCAAATCGACGAAGACCAAGGCGAGGTGGGTTATTGGATTGCCCGTCCCTATTGGGGAAAAGGCATCTGCACGGAGGCGCTTCAATTGGTCATCGACCATTGTTTCAACGAAAAAGGTTTCACTGTCCTCTGGGGCGACTATTTCCTTGATAATCCCGCCTCAGGCCGCGTGATGGAAAAATGCGGTTTCATGGACACCGGCAAGGAAACACAATGCCCCAAATTAGAAATCGGCGCAGACCGGCTTGTAAAAGTGATGAAATTAGTCAACGGCAAACCATGAACCCAATAACCTTTCGTTTTATCAACCAGCAGTTGATTGCTCACCAATTCATGACCCTGCCGTGATTGCAAGCCACATGGACGCGATGTAGGCCAAAGAATACCGCCTGATGCGCTGGAGCCCACGCAAGCCCTCTGCCAAAGATTTCAAAGATGCATTCGACAACGGACGGGTCGTTTGTCTGCATTTCATTCGAGGAACTTGGTAACTGGTATCTGCTGAAGACCATTGACCTTCCCTAAATACCTGATTTACAAGAGCTAAGACATTGTGCTTTCGCCTGAATACAAGCACAAGGCACACAACAACAGAGGCATCTGCCAGCCCATCACCGTTAAAGATGACATCGTTTGCGGCAACTGGAGTCCTATCATGGACGAATGCTAAATAGAGTTCGTCATCAGGAAGCATACTACCGACATGCAGAAAGAATGGGCTAACTATAAAAGTTCAATTCAGTTTGTCAGCAATAACAAAGTCAACTTCTATATAGATTCAACGCATGTTTTCAACCGAAATTGGGGTACTGATGCGTTTCATAACTGCACGTTCCGCCATGGCTAAATCGCTTTCGGTTGACTTTTCGAACAACACCTTGTCATCGTCAAGCACTTCTATCTTGAAGCCGCTTGCCAGTGTGCCTGGCGGCAACATAATATAGAACCAAGTGGGCACCTCAGACATGGGACTCAAATCAAGGTCGCAGGTGAGGGTGAGCACATTTCTCGTGGGAGCTTCGTTGACGGTGGTACTGGTCACTATTGCATCGGCATCTTCGCCTTCGATGGTGGCTGTACACGTTCCCCAAAGGGCTTCGCAAGTGTCCAATGCGGTGAGACGGATGCCACTTACATGGACGTCGCCTTCACTGCCAAAAAACGGAATGCCCAAGCCTCCAAAGACATGCTTGAACTTGAAATCTATGGAAGTGGCCACAGTCACCATGGGGTTGGACTCACGGGCGATGTTGCCGGCAACCGTACCCAAATGCTGCTCGTTTGGAATGGCGAACACCACCGTCCTGCCTTTGATGCTGGCTTCGGCATAAGGGTAAGCCGCGGTATAGTTAGGCTCATACTCGAAATTTGAGGTATAAAAGAAAGCCCGATCCCTACCCGAGCCGGTCATGAGGCCAAAGTGCGCGGAAGGTCCTTCTTCGTTGGTTGGGGCAACCCTAAACTCATCCCCCAGCGACCATCTGACCTCACCATTAGGGCCAAATTGGGACTTGTTTCCGCCTCCTTCGAGTATGGCCGAGATGACGAACCTCTTTTTCCCCTTGCCATCATGCACGCATGAGCATAAAACAAGAACGAGCATGACCATCATGCCTACTACAGTGAAACCGATTATGTGTTTTTTCTTCCTCATTCTCAATGATTCAATAGTGTTTTCATTTTTCCAAGGAAACGAAAAGGGCCACACCTCAGCGCAGCCCTGTTCTGTTTTTGAAATGTTTTGGGTTAGGGTGTGACGTCTTTCACTAATCGCACGGAATAACCGAGATAACGATCAAAACCAGTATTGCTTGAAACACCGTTGCCCGTAATGGAAACGCCATATGCTTTGCCTGTGCCACTGTTTGTAGCCGACCAATAGTAGCCGTTATTACCAACTTGGTTGACTGTTATTATTTTATTAAGCACTTTATTTCCATCATTGACATATTCAACACTGCGATAACCTGCGGCTGGCAAAAAGACTGCACCTGCTGCCTCCATAATCCTCCATGTATCAACTGTGTAACTGTTTGCCCAAGTTGAATTACCATAAGTAAAACTTCCATCAGCACTGCCATCCCAACTGTCAGGGAGCAAAATCAACCCTCTCACATTATTTACGATTCCGTGTCCATAAGGGGTCTTCTGATCATTACCTACAATAACCTTTCTTTCATTTAAAACATAATCCCATTCAGCATTATTCAAAGTGCGCCACAGGCGAGGTGTGTTGCCGCCATTTTTGATAGCGTTATACACACCCCAGTCTGAGTCGTCATAAAAATTCGTTAGTGGAAAATTATAATATGTTCCATTAGTGGGACCATATCCAAAACCCTTATTGCTTTGTTCGGTACTATATTCATAATCCCATGGATTGTAATACAAATTGCCATTGTACCATTCGCTTGTGCCCCAACCTAAAAGGTCAATCCATCCCAAGTAATCCTCTGCAATCGATGCATTATTGCATTTAACTCCACCTTCATTAACCGTTCCTAATGTCCCATCTCCCACATAATCCCATTGATTGGTAGCGAAGCGCCATGTGCCAACTTTTGAGCAGCGACCACTAACTTCATGAGTATCGGTAGCACTCCACTGCAGGTTTCCTTTCGAAAAATAAACTTTTTTAGAGAGACTTACAGAAAAGGAACTTTTTGAAAGAGTAAAAGTAGGAAGACTTTTCAACATGTTGTGCACTACTTCAGGGTTGTCCGTAGTTGTAAATGTACCCGTTGTCTTTCTAAAAGTCTCAGCCACACATCCGTTCATAGTAGTATTATAGGTAACTTCAAGAGTAAATCCCGATGAAAGCGTTCCTTCAGGCAAAATGATGAAAAAACGCTTTGCTTCTGTTGTACTTAGAGAAACATTGCAATTTAGGTTGATAATGTGTTTATCAGTAGCATTATTGGTAATAGTGCACTGCACTTTACCTTGTTGGTTAACGATAGTGCCATCTTCATTAAGAGTCACCTCAAGACTGCCCCAAAGTTTATCGTCTGTGTTTAAAGAAATAATACGGATGTTAGTAACCTTAATACCTTCATTTCCAGCTTTTAAGCGCACACCAAGACCACCACAGGGATTCTTAAAAGTCAATTCAGTATTGTCCGACTTGGCCACCATTGGGTTGGCACCATTGGCAAAAGTACCAGAATGGTTGCCCAGATCCTGGGTTTTCGGCAGATTAAAAACTATCTTCCTATTAGGAAGGATTGGTGGAGTGGCAGTGGGATCAGGTTGAGTGTTAATGATTTCTAAGACTGCCGAAGCTGGATAAGCCGCTATGTATGGTGGCGTAAGCTCAAAATATTCCTCATGTGTCATAAAAGTACCTTCGGTGCTGTTTGCACCCAACATTAGGCCAAGAGTGGATGTTGTAGTGCCATTATTAAGACAAATTTGGTCGCCAAGTGACCAGATTACCACCCCATCACCTTCACCCACTTCATTACAAGCAGTGGTGTCAATGGTGGTTCTACCAATATCCGCGCTTCGGTCTTCGATGCTAGCTGAAAAAACAACACTTTGAACATTATTTTCATCATTTTTCTTGCATGAAGCTATCAAGTAAACCGCAACAAGCGCACATATGATTATCAGATTACGAGTTTTCATGTTTCTATTTTAATTCAAAGCTCAATACTCAATTAATTTCCTCCATTACTAAAAGGATCCACGTTTATCAAATTCATTCCTTCAGTGCCTCCTTGTCCACCAGAAGCGCACAAGAACCCCTGACATTCGATTTCAATAATCTCGGCTCTTGGAGCCTCATAGACTGTGTTTTTTACTCTTTTCATCTGTTAATAATGTATTGGTTTACAGGCGTTTATTTCTATTTTGTCTTATTTTTTCGCTTTTACAGGGCGCAAAAATAAAAAAAAATCCGTTTGGCCGCAAATTTATCTTGTCATTTCGGTGAAAAAAACTCGTTTTTCTAAAGGCACTTTATCCGAACTTCCGCCAATCCCTATCGTAAACATTCCCTCCTCAAAACGCCATCCATCTTCCAAGGAATACACCGACAAATCACGTTCGGTGAGGTAGAAAACTACCTGCGCCGTTGTACCTTTTTTAATACGGACTCGGCAAAAGCCTTTCAACAATTTAAAGGCTGGCGCAATGGTGGCCACCTCGTCACGGACGTACAGTTGGACTACCTCATCGCCGTCGCAGGGGCCGATGTTTTTTACGGTACAGGCGACTTTGCAAAGGGTATCATTCTTTTGCTGGGTTTCAACTTGCAAATCGCTGTATTCGAATTGGGTATAACTCAGGCCGAAGCCGAAAGGAAACAGCGGTTTGGCGGATTCCTCCACATAATCGCCCGTGATAGGCTGGGAGTAGTAAACGGGGATTTGTCCCACCGAGCGCGGTATGGAAATGGGCAAACGCCCAGCAGGATTATAATCACCCCAAAGGATGTCGGCCAAGGCGGAACCGCCTTCCATGCCGGGATACCAAAGGGCTAGCAAGGCATTGGATTTTTCGGCGGCAAGGTTCATGTCCATAGGACGACCTTGAATATAGACCGTCACGACGGGCTTGCCCGTGGCGTAGATGCGTTGCATCAATTCCTCTTGCTTGCCCAACAGTTTCAATGTGGAACGGTCGTAGCCCTCGCCGCAGTCCATGTCGGAAATGTGGTTGTCCACGATGGCAGCGCCGGTGTCTTCGTAACTCGTCTTGAAGTCGCGGGCGGAGGAACCACCCACCACAAGTACCACAACATCAGCGGCTTTGGCGATACAAACTGCTTCTTCAATGTTGGCATCGGCTTCGTCGCGGATGGCGCAGCCTTTGGCGTAGGTCACCTCTGCCCTACCCTTTTCGCGGATGCCTTCGAGCATGGTCACGATGCGGTCGGGGGCTTGCGGGGCGGTGTAGTCGCCGAGTTGGTTGTATTGATTATCGGCGTTTGGCCCGATGACCGCCACCTTATTAATATGTTCGCCAAAAGGTAAAATGCCATCATTTTTCAGCAATACAGCCGATTCCAAAGCCACTTGTTTGGCCAATTGGGCACTTTTTTCCATCCCAACTTCGGCTTCAGCCAAAGCCTCATCAACGTAAGGATTCTCAAACAGTCCGAGGTCATATTTCAATTGTAATACATGGCGCACGGCACGGTCAATGTCAGCTTCGGTGACGAGGCCGCGCTGCAAGGCCTCCTTCAAGAAACCACCGTAATTGTAACCGCCCAAATCAATATCAACGCCAGCTTTCAAAGCCAAGCCAGCGGCTTCGGCTGGGTCGGCGGCCACATGTTGCGTGGCATAAATGGCATTGACGGCGTTCAAGTCACTGAAAACCACTCCTTTGAAATTCCATGAGTTGCGCAAGACCTCTTGAAGCAGCCATTGATTGGCCGAACACGGAACACCATCAATCGTATTGTAGGAGGTCATCACGGTTTTGGCACCGCCTTCGCAAATGGCTTTTTCAAAAGAGGGCAAATAGTCTGTCATCAAACGGTTTTGACCGACTTCAGCAGTGGCGGCATTGTGTCCACCTTGCGGGATGCCGTAGGCAGCCAGATGTTTCAAAGTGGCATAGACATTTTTCTGCATTCCCTTGACGACAGCAGCACCCAATGTACCAGCGAGATACGGGTCTTCGCCCATCGTTTCCTCCACCCTCGACCAGCGCGGGTCGCGGGCAATGTCAAGGACGGGACCATAACCGATATGCGCGCCTTGCAGACGGATTTCACGCCCCATCACCTCGCCCATTTTTTCCAACAATTCTGGGTTCCATGTGCTGGCCTGACCGATGCCCGTCGGGAAAACGGTCGTCCCAACCGCCATGTGACCGTGGGGCGTTTCCTCGCAAAACAGCAACGGAATGCCAAGGCGTGTGTTTTCCACCGCGTGGCGTTGCATCATGTTCAGCAGCCTCGCCGACTCGCTGGGATGCAGACCTGTTTCCACTGTTTTTCTTGTCCAAGGGTCAGCGCGAAGCACAGCCCAACAGGAACCCAAAGGCAAAGTATCCATCATGCCAAGAAAACTCTCTGAAAGCCAGAGGGAATCGCCATCCTTGCCGTAGAAATTGAAGCCTATGGGACAGGTGAGTTGGCCGCATTTCTCCTCGAGGGTCATTTGGGATAAAAGACGGTCGATTTCGTCTTGTTTTTGGACGCATGAACAGAACAAAGCCGTAACAACCAGTAATATAGAAAACTTTCTTTGCATTTTTCTTTTTTATCACAAAACTTACAAAACCATCAAAACTGTTTTTGTATCGTCGGCTCGCCAACTTGCTCGCCGACGGAAGCCGCCAGTTGGCGGGCTTCCTATAGCAAAGGTTTTGCAAGTTTTGTAGGTTTTGTTCCCAATCACACCAAATGAGCAATTAAATCTTCCCTATCGCCGGGGAGCATATCAATCACTGGAATCTCCACCATCGTATAGCACCCGGGTTGCAAACGCATCGTGGCACGGGCAACATTCACCAACACCTGACCCGTCAAGGCGGGGTTGTTGATGCTCATGTTGAACTCCATGCGCTGGTTGGCCGTCTTGCCCGAAACGCCCTTGCGCACAAGATTCACGCCGTGGCCCATGTCGCGGACAGCATCGACGCTGTCAACGGCAAACACATGGGTTTCGTCGTTGGCGAAATACGGGTCAGCCTTGATTTCGGCAGTCACTTGTTCAAGGGTGGCACCGTCTTCAAGCTCCACATAAACCATGCGGCGGTGGATGCCTTCGCCCAAGGGAATGGTCATCGAGAGGGCGTTTTTCACGCCTTTCTTGCAGCGCACACACACACTGTGCCCCATCGACATTCCCGGACCGAAGTTAGTGTAAGACAACCCCTTGGGTGCCAAACTCTCCATCAAAGTGCGGACAATGGAATCCGAACCCGGGTCCCAGCCGGCAGCGATGACGCTCACGGTTTTCGTTTCCTTATTAATAGGCATCAGCTCGCGGCGGTAATCAACAATGGCCGTGTGAATATCGAAAGAATCCACGGTATTAATGCCCAAAGGCAGGATTTGTTTGGCGTATTCGGGGCAAGAACGCGTGGGACAGGCCAAAATGGCCACATCCACGTTTCTCAGCTTCTTAATGTCATCAACCACCTCATATTGAGACAGTTCCAAAGGTTTGTTTTCACTTCCGTTGCGGCGCACGATGCCCGCCACTTCGAAATCGGGGGCGGCTTCTATCGCTTCCAACGCGAAGCGGCCCACATTGCCGTAACCAACTACGGCGGCTCTGATTTTGTTCATAGTCTAATAATTTTGAAATCGCAAAAGTAGGGAAAAAACGGAAGCAAGTAAACAAAAAACAAAAACTACCTATCCATCACCCACTTCCAGCAAGGATCAATGCCGTTGCGATAGTCTTCCCAAGTCTCGGGCAGCGGGATGTCGGGGATGATGACGTTCTCGTGGGGTTTGTTGGCATCGGGGCGGACGAAAATCTTGTGGCTCATAATGCCTTGGGCATGGGTGTTGGGCAGTTCCCAATAAAGAATGTCGCCATAATTGCTCGGCGCGAAGGTGCTGTTCTCCCCGATGATGGTGCCTATACCATTATCAATAGCCGAAGTAATCAACCAGCCGGCACTGCTGAAAGTGTCCTTGCCCAACATGAAAAGAACCTCGCCCGTGAAAAGGCTGTCTCGGCTCTGGTTCATCACAAACAATTCGGACAACTTCTTTTCCATCTCATCCTCATCTTCCACAAAGTCAGGGTCATACAATTCGCCCAAACGATAGGCCATGCCATGCTCTTGGAATTTTTCCTTATATTCCTTCGCCAAATCGGGATATTGGGTTTCCCATAACTTCGAGACGCGAATGAGGCTCGACATCTCGCGCATTTCATCGACAGGTTTCAGCCACGAGAGCAACTGGTCGCACAACTTGCTGTTTCCGCCGCCGTTGTAGCGCACATCAACCATCAAGGTTTTCACGCCTTGCTGACGCATTTCCGTGAACATTTCTTGAAGAAACTCGCCAAAATCAGGGACTTGCGCCAACTGCTCTTCGGTCATCCCTTGCGATTGTCCAAACAATTCCATCATCCGTAGCGTGTTTCGGTCTGCGCACTGCGAAAAGCGCAAATAACAAAGTTGTTTCTCCGGCATGATGTTGTAACTGAAGTACTTGCTGCTCTTTTTGAAGGGGACATTGCTTTTCGGTGTATAAAACCATTCTATGGCATCTTCGCCAAGTTCCTCTTGCCCGACCGCAGGCAGCAAAACCGTGTTTCCGTCATCGAACTGAAACTCGAGCATATCGTCGGAGCGGCGGTAAGGATTATAATCCCAAGCCGCTTTCATCTGCATGTAATTGTTCACGTTGGCGATGAAGTGGTTGTCGTTGTCGCAGCTCATCAAGGGGCGGAAACTCTCGATGACCTCACGGGTAGGCTTGCCGTTGATGGCCGTGACGCGATGTCCCAGTTCATTGGAAAATTCCTTCGTGATAGCAACCAAATAGAAAGCGGTGTCGCCGTCAGCAAACAACCCGAAGGGACAAATCTTGCCATCGAAACTCATCGACACTGTCGAATGGCCGTCGTTGAGTGGCGACAGGATGGATTGCAGATACTGTCTTAATTGGTCATCGTTCTCACAACCAGCGAGATAATGATAGCCCGCTCGAGTCAGGCTGTCCATGTCGTAATGCCGTTTGTTGGTTTCGGCAAAAACCGGATGCGTGTTTTCAAGCATGTCCGCAAAGAGCAGAAAATCACGTTGATAAATGTTGCCTTCGCGATAGAGTTCGCTGTTTTCCACATCGGGATTGCTCAAAGTGTTGAAGGGATTTTCCTGAGCTGACAGGGTTAAACTGCTCGAAATCAGCAGTAAAAACATTGAAATGATTTTGTAATTTTGCATATTTAATAGATTTGTTATATCCGTAATACGGAGATGGGAGAAAAAAGTTACAACACAATGCAAAAAAAATTCATGAAAGCTAATTTCGGTGGCAAAACTACATAATTTTCCGATTTTTCTCACTATTTTTGCGCCCAAATTAATTCATTCACAATGAAAAAACTAAGTCTTATCTTAACTTTGTTGGCTGCCACGATGTTTGTGCAGGCCCAAACCATCCAACAAACCTATCATTTCTGCCAGCCGACCGTCAGCGAACGCGGCGGCTACCAACAAATTGGCTTCCAAGGCTGCCTGCCCAACGGCATTGTGGGCGAACCTACCCTGCCTTGGCAAAACATTAGCCTGATTTTGCCCCAAGGCCAAGAAGCTGTTTCCATTGAAGTTGAGTTTTTTGATTTTGTGGAAATGGAAGGTAGTTACAACCTCTATCCCGGCCAGAAACCCCGCCCGATTTCAAGCGAAGAAGTGATTCCTTTTGCCAAAAATGAAAGTCTATACCATTCCGCAGAGGCTTATCCTTCAATGAATTACAGCAATGTCAACACGCAATACCTGAACGGTGTGGCCTTCGCCTTTGGCGGTTTCACGCCCTTGCGCTATGTGCCTGCTACGGGCAAGGTCAGTTATGCGCAAACGGCCATCGTGCGCATCGAGACCACCGCGAGCCGTGATGACCACAGCCGCAAACTTTGGCTCACGCCCGAAAACGAGGCTTCCATCCAGCGTTTGGCGCAAAATCCCAATGTGTTAGGCACTTACAACAAACGCGGTCGCGAAATTGGGGGCTACGACATGCTCGTCATCACAGCGGAGGAATGGATTCCGAGTTTCGGCGAATACATGAACCTCTACAACGACAAGGGCATCCGCACCCGCATCGTGGCTTTGGAGGATATTTACGCTTCGATGGAAGGCGTTGACAATCAGGAGCAAATACGCAACTACATCATTCAGGAATACGAAGAAAACGGCATTCAGATGGTGAGTCTCGGCGGCGATGTCAGCATTGTACCCTATCGCAGCCTTTATTGCTGGGCGCAAGAGGGCGAGGAAGACCAACTGCCCTCCGACATGTATTATGCCTGCCTCGATGGCACCCTCAACGACGACGGTGACGACCGCTGGGGCGAAGTGGGCGAAGACGATTTGTTGCCCGAATTGGGCATCGGTCGCCTGTCTTTCAACAACGAGGCGCAGTTTGAGACCATCATGCACAAGACTTTCAGTTACTTGCAGAACCCCGTCTTGGGCGAGTTCACCTCCCCCATCCTCGGCGCGGAACACCTTGGCGACGGCTATTACGGCAGCGAAGACATGGAACGCCTCATCGGGGAAAACAACGACTTCGATTACACAACCTACGGATACCCAGAAGATTACAACTTCAAGCGTTATTATGCCACCCCAACCATGAATTGGAACAGTAGCGCCTTCCGCGATGTCATCGGGACGGGCGGCCAGTATGTCAACCATGTGGGTCATGCCAACACCGACATTGTTGCGAATTGGAGCATGGGCACAATGGGCAATCAGTTTTTCGCCAACAACGATGGCGTCAACCATAATTACATGCTGTTCCACTCGCACGGTTGCATCTGCGGCGACTTCTCCCATGCCTGCATCCTCGAGAGAATGATTACCATTGAGACGGGCTTCGTGGTCTGCACGGGCAATTCGCGCTACGGCTGGTATATGCCTTGGGGCGACGGCATGGCGGCTCATATCCACCGCGAGTTTATGGATGCCTACTGCCACGACCACATTCCTTCGGTCGGGATGGCATTGCGCGAGGGCAAAATCGCCACCGCGCCTTGGGTCGCCATTCCCTATGATGAAAATCACGAGGAAAACGGCTGCCTGCGTTGGAACATCTACTGTCTCAACGTTTTGGGCGATGTGGCCTTATGCCCTTGGTTTGAGGAACCATTCACGCCTAATGTGGTCTACGAACAAGGCATGATGGTAGGGAAAACTTCAACCACCGTGCATGTGAGCCATTTGGAAGAGCCTCTTGACAATTTCCGCGTCAGCCTTTTCGACGGCGAAACTTTGCTCGGCTTTGGCATCACCGACCAAAACGGAGACGCCGAGCTGATTTTCACTGAGCCGTTGGCCACTGTGGGTGAGATGAAACTCATCGTCACGGGACAAAGTGCTTGGCCGCAAGTCCTTGAAGTAACGGGATTTGAGAGCGGACAGCCTTATGTGTATGGCACCCTTTTAGACATTGAGGAGGAGGCATTGAATGGCATTTATCATTGGGTTAGCGGTGAAATTCATAATATAGGAGATGTCACTGCTTATCAGGTTCATGCCGCTATCACCACAGATTGCGACTACATCGTTACCTATGGTAGTAGCAGTTTCATCATTGACGAGTTTGAGCCGAACAGCACGCAACTATTTGACCAAATCGGCCCGATTGAATTTGCCGACAACATCCCCGACAACACCGTTTTCACCCTTGAACTTACGACATACGTGGGCGACATCACTCACACCACCCAAAAGAACTTCATCGCCAAAGCACCCAACCTGCAATTTGCTGAAATCGAGGTGGATGACAGCCAAGGCGATGGCAACGGTTTCATCGACCAAGGCGAGCAGATTACGCTGAGAATCCACGGCAAAAACATCGGCCACGCCCTTGCGCCAGATGCCTTCCTGACCGCCGTTTGCAACGACAGCCGCATCCAACTGCTCCAAAATGATTTTGAAATCGGCGATGTGGATGTGGATGGCAACTTCACGGCTGAAATCGGCCTGATGGCTGACGACGACATCATCGGCGGCACTGTTTTCCATATCGATATGACACTTCGCACGGGAGCCTACACGACTGAATTTGACTATGCTTTCGCTGTGGGCATCACTTTGGAGACCTTCGAGAGCGGCGATTTCAGTTTTTTGGATTGGTTCCACGAAGGCGACAAGCCATGGACGATTACCGACGAGGAGCCGCACAACGGCACCTATTGCGCACGCTCCGGTGCCATCGACGACGACGAAGTGACCAAACTCGTCATCTACGCCGACATCCTCAACGGCGGCGAAATCAGTTTCTGGTTCAAGACCTCGACAGAATATCACAAAGACTATTTCGCCTTTTTCATCGACGGCAAGAAAAAAGATTGGTGGTCGGGCGAAAACGACTGGACCTTCGCAAGTTACAACTTCGAGGCCGGAAGTCACGTGTTCGAATGGTTCTACGACAAGAACAACCATAACAATTCCGGCTCCGACTGCGCTTGGATTGACGACATCACCTTCCCGCGCACCTGCATTATCAGTAAGGTGGAGGAAATCACCTCCAAAAAGGCCAATGCCATCTATCCGAATCCTACTTCCGGCATGTTTACTATCGAATTGGCCGAAGAGAGCAATGTCAGCATTTTCAATATGCTGGGACAGAGCGTGATGAGGTTTGAGAAGGTTTCGGATAGCCAACAGATAAGCCTTGAAAATGCGCCGAGGGGAATGTATTTCGTTCAGATTCAGAGCGGAAACAATACTGAGGTTAAGAAACTTGTCATCGAATAAAACGTACAATTATGAAGAAATTGAGCCTTATTGTTTTGCTTTGCCTTGTTGGTTTGTTGAGTTTTGCCCAAACCAACTCCAACACAATTACGCTTCGCGAGGACAACATCGAAGAAATATTGAAGGCGATGACCATTGAGGAGAAAGTCTCCTTGTTGGTCGGTGGTCCCGGAAATCTTGTGCCCGGTGCTGCAGGCTATACCCGCGAAATCGAACGTCTCGGCATCCCAATGACGGTGCTCGCTGATGGTCCCGCTGGCCTCCGCATTCGCCCGACACGCGAAGGCACCGACCAGACATTTTATTGTACGGGTTTCCCCACCAGCACACTCCTTGCCAGCTCGTGGGACGTTGCATTGATGGAATATGTCACCCAAGCGATGGGCAACGAAGTATTGGAATACGGCGTCGATGTGCTCCTCGCCCCCGGCATGAACCTCCACCGCAATCCGCTCTGCGGGCGCAACTTCGAGTATTATTCCGAAGACCCGCTGCTTTCGGGCAAGATGGCCGCCGCTTACGTTCGTGGCATACAGAAAAATGGTGTGGGTACTTCCATTAAGCATTTTGCTGCCAACAACCAAGAAATCAACCGTTTGGAGAACGATGCCCGAGTGAGCAACCGTGCCTTGAGAGAACTCTATCTGAAGAACTTCGAGATTGCCGTCAAGGAAGGCAAACCTTGGACGGTGATGTCGTCGTACAACAAGCTCAATGGCGAATACACCCAACAGAAACACGGCCTGCTGACCACCGTACTCCGCGACGAGTGGGGCTTCGACGGCATCGTGATGACCGACTGGGGCTGCAAGGAAAACACCGTGAAATCCGTCAAGGCTGGCAACGACCTGATGGAATGGGGCAACCAAGTGGAGATTGACCGCATTTTGGCCGCCGTCAACAGTGGCGAAATCAGCCAAGAGGAACTTGACCGCAATGTGCGCAATATGTTGAATTACATTGTAAAGACCCCGCATTTCCGCCATTACAACTACTCCAACAAGCCCGACTTGAAAGCCCATGCCCAAGTGGCCCGCAAAGCCGCCGAGGAGTCCATCATCCTACTCAAGAATGAAGAAAGACTTTTGCCATTGGAAAAGGGCTGTTACAGGAAGGTGGCCCTCTACGGCGTTGCTTCCGTTGATTTTGTGGGCATTGGAACAGGTTCGGGCGAAGTCAACACGACCCATATCGCCAACATGCAAGAAGCAATGACCGAGGCAGGCTTTACCTTGGATGAGAACCTCGCCGAGTATTACCGCCAATATGTCAATCAGCAGCAAACCATTGACAAGATGGAGCAATCCAACCGCTGGAAATACCGCAACATCAGGGAAGAATTAGCTGTTTCGGTCAAGGCCATCGGCTTGCAGGCCAAAGAAAACAATGTGGCTATCGTCGTCATCGGCCGTAATGCTGGCGAAGGCACCGACCGCACCCTGAAAGACGACTTTGAGTTGAGTGCCACCGAGCGCGAATTGCTACAGAACGTCAGCACTGCTTTTCACGCTTTGTGCAAGCCTGTAATTGTCGTGTTGAACATTGGGGGTGTCATCGAGACGGCTTCGTGGAAGCATCTGGCCGATGCCATATTGTTGCCGTGGTCGCCCGGACAGGAAGGCGCCCATGCCGTGGTTGACATCCTGACGGGCAAAGTGAATCCCTCCGGCAAGTTGCCCATGACCTTCCCTGTCGAATACATGGACATCCCTTCGTCAAGGAACTTCCCCTACACATGGGACATGACCAAAGGCAGAAAAGGCGAACGGAAAAACGTCGATTACACAGACTATGGCGAAAACATCTGGGTGGGTTACCGTTACTTCCTAACCAATCGTGAGGTTTCCTACCCCTTCGGTTACGGTCTGAGTTACACGACGTTTGATTACTCCAAACCGAAAGTGAAGGCAGACAAAGATGGCTTCATCGCCACCATCACCATAACCAACACAGGCAAGGTGACAGCAGGCCGCGAGGTGGTTGAGCTATATGTGGCCGCCCCCGATGGAGGTCTTGAAAAGCCTGCTCGTGAGTTGAAAGCCTTCGCCAAGACCAAACTGTTGGCCCCGGGTGAGTCCGAGACTTTGACGATGAAAGTCAGTGCCTACGAGATGGCCTCCTTCAACGAGGAACATTCCGCTTGGGAGACTGCCGCTGGTACATATAAAGTATTGTTTGGGGCTTCCTCTGTTGACATCCGTTCCACTGCGTCATTCAATTTCAAGAAAGTGCAGTCGTGGGAGGTGCATGATGTGCTGGGGAATCCAAAGGATTGACATTGAACAAGAAACGAATTAATCCTATGCCAAATAAGAAAACAAAAGGGAGCCTATCTGGAATCGTTGACAAGATGAATCAGGCTTATGACGGTCTGATTGGGGGAGGTTTTAGCCCTGGTGTTGGCAGGCGCATCGTCCCCGTGATGATTGACGGAGTGGTGTCGGGATGGAAGATGCAATGCTGCGAAAACGACGTTTGGGTGGATTTGGATGAAACGCCATTCGAAAGCATGGAAGCATTGATTGAGCATTATAAGAGGGAGGATTAGAGGAGTAGAGTATGCTTTTATGGGCTTCCAATAAGAAAAACCATTTCGTATTGTTTCTATTGTTCCTATGGGGCTGATGAGAACTGTCGTTTTTGGCAGGAGGCAGGAGTTGCGCGGTGCTCCACAACCTGCTTAATATCCATCGCCCCTATGGGGCTAAGCTAATGTTTCGCAAAAAGTCTTGTTCACCACCCTATCACGCATCAATTTCATGTCCGTGAAGTTTCGGGAAATGTTTTGAACAAGTTCTATGTAATTGTCTGTCCCATCAGGTTTTACATAATAGAACGGTTTGATGGAAACACAATTTCTATGTTCAAACAATGTATTCAATAATGTCCTATCTGAATTGCCACAGGAATGACCCATAATGTAAATCTGATATGGAGATGATTCAATAAATTCAAGTAAATCTCGATAATTAGGCGATTCCAAATACTTTATGGATTTGATGTTTCGAAGATATTCGTTATCATTCTTTTCTGACAACATCTTATAATTGGAATCCAATTCGTCTCCGTAGCCAAAAATCACGCTATTGGGATTTGAAAGACCGCCATGAATATGATTAACAAAATGATTGTTTGTTTTAGGAAGATATAGGTCTGCAAGTGTAGTATAATTGAAATTAAGCAACATTATTCTATCTGGAGCAAATGTCATTTTATGCATTCTAGACTGGGTAAATTGTGCCTTAATATTCAAATTATTCAATCCTTCCACCGAAATCTCTTTTTCTCTGAAAGGTTCTCTCATCTTTCCCTTTAATTCTTCCTTGACCATCACATCGGAAACACTCTCTTGAATAGTTTTCAAATACTCTATTAATTTATCTCGAAGAACATTAAAATCAATATTTATTTCTTTTGGGAATTGGGGATTTAATACACCTCCACGGAGATGCTTATAATATACGTTTTCAATATCAACCCAACCTTTATCTTCGACCTCATTACAAATTTCCTCAAAAAAAGGACTAATAAAACCAAAACTACATAGGTTTTTATCTTGTTTCGCAAATTCAACCACTTGGTGCTCATCCCATGGAATCCAGGGTTTTTCTCTCATATAATAATACCCATTCCATACATAATACCACATATTTAGCCCAACGCTATCTTTTATTTCAAACGAGCATAATCTATCTTCTTCCTTTTTACTCTGTCCATGTAACAATTTCTTCCCCCACTCCTTCCAATACCAATCAATGAAATGAGCATAACTCGTTTTCAAGCCGTGCGCCAAATCGAAACCGTTTCCTATAAGAATGATTCTGTTCATTTTTCTTTACTTTTTAATAATTTCAAACAACTCCTCTAACTTCGCCACAATACGACGCTGCTCGGCAAGAGGAGGAAGAGGAATAGGTATTGAGGCAAGTTTATCTGTAGAAATATGTACTATTATATCACCTGTAGCAAGTAATTCTTTCTTGCTTGAAAAATAAGAGGTGTTGATAATATATACAAAATAAAGCGCATAGGCTTCTATAACAGAGAAATGACACAAATCGCCGCCAACAGCGATTTCTTCATCACCTACATATTGCGCTGCTAAAGCAATATCTTGTTTGTTTTCCCCAGTTAATGCCATAAATAAATCGCCATGATGAGCCTTTCTGCATTTGTCAAAAACAACAAAAGAAGTATAAGAATGTGTTTTACAAAATGTAGGTGAAAAACGATATTTAGTGTACATTTCACCATATCTTACACATGGGTATCCGCTTTCCGAAACCTCTTCTCTTTTTATCCCATTTCCACGTTCAAAAACACCTATATCGCCAAGTCGACACCATTCCCATCCCTCAGGTATCTCAAACGGAATCTCCTCTTCCTCAATCGGTTTTACTTCCAAATCCTTTTTCTTCAGTTTACCTTCCTTCACCAATCGTTTCTTTTCCTCGCGGATGCGTTCCAGTAAAACCGAAGCAGGTTCATCGGTGGGGTCTTGCGGTACCAAACGGCCTTGAATGGCTTCTTGGAGGATGGACTTCCTCAATCGTGAGGCAAAATTCGTATCAAGTGCAACTCTTTGTGCCAAAAGGTTATCCAAATTGTCTTTTATCGTCATCTTATTTGCTGTTTTTCAGTTGTTTTCCGTTCATTTGTTGTCTTGTTTGGTTCGCAGACTTCCAGTCTGCGCGCTGCGGCACTGCGGCAATGGTTATTCTCGTTGTCCTATTTGGTCGGCAGGCTTTTGGCCTGCTGTGTTGCATGTGTTGGATGGATGTTCGCATGGTGTGGTTTCCTGCAGGCTGGAAGCCTGAGAGTCTTTCGTGGGGTCGTTTTCCTGCAGGCTGGAAGCCTGCAGACCGACAAAAGCGCTGCTCCAACGGTAATGAGTCGGGTCGTCAACGAGCCCCGCCTTGACGGGGTTGTTGTGAATGTAGTTGACGACATTGTCGAAATGCCGTTCGTCGCGGATGTAGCGGTCGAAATACTCGGGCATCCACAACTGGCCTTTCCTATTAAACAATTTGTTGATTTCGTTGCTTGAGAAGGAACGCCAACTATGCAATATCTCCGAAAGCGACACAACCTTCAACAACGAAATTAGCACATGCACATGGTTGGGCATAATGCACCAACTGATGACTTCGTATTTCACTTGGTCGTAATAGAAGAGCGCATCTCTCACAATCTCCGCCGCTCGGTCGTCACGCAAATAGCATTGGCCGTAGCCGGCATCTTCGTATTTGTCGAGGAGTTTTAGGAGACGGCGGGATTCTTTAGCTGAGTCGTGCTGGCGGTCTTTTTCGCACAGACTGGAAGTCTGAGAACTTGATGATGAAAGTGGTGCTGGATATTTTGCGGTGGGTTGTTGGCGCAGACTGGAAGTCTGAGAACTTGATGATGAAAGTGGTGCTGGATATTTTGCGGTGGGTTGTTGGCGCAGACTGGAAGTCTGAGATCTTGACGATGAAAGTGGTGCTGGATATTTTGCGGTGGGTTGTTGGCGCAGACTGGAAGTCTGCGAACCTATCTGAGAACCCGTATTGAGGGTGGCTTTCCACTGCTCGATGACACTCTTTGGCACTGAGTCAAAAAGGCGGAAAGTAATCATCTGGTACTTTTTGTTCTCAATGTGCGGCAGATAATTCCGACAATGGTTTTCTATCTTTTTGGGCTCGGTCATTGGTCTGTTGGGGTTTTGCTTTTTTGTAGGCTTGAAACCTGAGAATCTAAATGGTTTTGCAAGCATGATGCTTGCGAACCATAGTGGTTTTGCAAGCATGATGCTTGCGAACCATTAAGTCCAAGTATCCGCTCTATCTCCGCCAAGGTGCGGTCTATTTCGTGGTCGAGGGCGGCGCGTTTCTTGTAATAGTCGGCCAACAACTCGGCGGGCGGCAAGATTTCTTCCTCGTCCTTGGGGAACTTGCATTGGTCGAAGTTGCACGACTTGGCCACCAATTCCTCTACTTTGAAACAACGCGATTTTTCATCAGTCACATTGCCATCTTCGTCGCGACTAATGATTTCCTTGCGGTCGGTCCACCATTCCACAATGGGTTGGCAATGTTCCACACGCATGGGCTTGGTCTTGCTGAAATGCTTGTAGCCTTCAGGCATATCGAGGCGGTAGAACCAAGTTTCCTTGGTGTGATAGCCTTCGGGTGCGCCATCGGCCTTTTCGTTGTTGAAAAATAGGATGTTGGTGGCAATGCTGGTGTAGGGTGAGAAGATGCTGCCGGGCAAACGGATGATGGTGTGCAGGTTGAACTCCTTCAACAAAGCGGTCTTGATGGCGAGTTTGGCACCATCCACACCGAACAGGAATCCATCGGGAAGGATGACACCGGCACGACCGTTGGCCTTCAAGCGGCGCATTATCAGCACCATAAAGAGATCGGCAGTTTCTGACGAGCGCATGTCGGACGGGAAATTCTTTGAAACGCTGGCCTCGGTGCTACCGCCATAAGGCGGATTCATCGCAACGACATCCACTTTGTCTTTCTCCTTGAAGGATGAGACGGGAACGCCTAACGAATCGCAATGGATGATGTTAGGCTCGTCAACATTGTGCACCATCAGGTTTGTCACGGAGAGCAGGTATGGCAAGGGCTTCCACTCTTGGCCAAGCACCGACTGCTGCCATAGGGTTTCGTCCTTGGGAGTGGTTTTTTGCTTTTCCAAATAATTGAGCGTTGAGGTAAGGAAACCGCCTGTGCCCGAAGTGAAATCGGCCATCTTTTCTCCCAGTCTTGGGTCGAGGCGCCCAACGATGAAGTCGGTAAGGGCACGGGGCGTGTAGAACTCGCCCGCATGACCGGCCGATTGCAGGTCTTTCAGGATGCCTTCGTAAATGTCGCCAAAGGTATGGCGGTCTTCCGCGTCGCTGAAGTCGATTTCGTCCACCACATTGACCACCTGACGGAGCAAGGTGCCGTTTTTCATGTATTGGTTGAGGTCGGTAAACACCTCTTTCAGAATCCAGTAGGTTTTTGGCGAGTCGGGCGTCAGTTTCAATTCCTTCAGGGTGGGAAACAGTTGGTTGTTGACAAAAACAAGCAAGTCGTCACCCGTCAGGCATTTGCCGTCGTGGTTGTCGACAGCCCAATTGCGCCAGCGCAGCGGCTCAGGGATGATGGATTGATAGTGACGGTCGTCCTCCACCTCCCAGAGTTCTTCCTGTGCGTCATACACTTTCAGGAAAAAAAGCCAAGTCATCTGCTCGATGCGCTGAGCGTCACCCGAAATGCCCGCATCTTGGCGCATGATGTTTTGCAGCCGTTTTACGATATTGTTTACTGCCATGTCTTATTGTGCGATATTATACAGTTCATATTCAAACTCCTTGATGGCTTCCTTGTACTTGTCCTTGCCGCCAAAGAGTTTATAGATTTTCACTTTGTTGCCAATCTCCTTGAAAGGCGACAGTTTCAGCATGTTCTCGTCTTCGAGGTTGAGGATGCCTTGGTCGGAATACTTGTCGAGAAGGGCTTCAAGCACCTTCTGGCAAGGCTCACCATATTTGGCGAAAACATTGCGCTTGCGTACATTGTTGGCGCGTTCCTTGCGCGTGAGTGGCTTTTGTCCGAAAGCCACATAGCAGATGACATCGAACACATCGGAGCCCCACAATTCGGGTTGCTGCACCTTGATGGCGTCAATGATGACGTCATATTCTTGCAGTTCCTTGATAATGGCTTCCTTGCGATCGGCTTCCGACCATGAATGAAGGAATGCGTCCAAAGTGGCGTATTTTTGAAGGATGTTTTTCTTGGTAAAATCAAAGAGGTTTGTCGTTTCAAGTGTCCTGCCATCAGGGCCGAGGATGGAAACCAGTTCCGTTTGAATACGGATATTTCGGCCACGGAACACATGCTTTTCTGAAGCCACACTTGGGTTTTCAGGCGGTTGTTTTCCGCCGTAAGGAACAGGATCGTTTCCGCCCTCGCCATCAACAGGATCGTTGGGCAAAGGGTCGCCATCAAATTCAGGTTGGTGGAAGAGGTCGGTCACTCCACGGAAGTCGAGGATGTCGAAAAAATACTTGTTTTTGGAGGTTTCCATCTCGTCAAACTCATAGATGCGGGTGCCACGGCCAATGATTTGCTTGAACTGCGTCATGGACTCGATTTCCTTGTCAATGACAATCAAGGCGCAGGTCTTGCAGTCGACACCCGTTGAAAGCAGTTCCGAGGTGGTGACAATGGTCGGATAAGGGCTGTAAGGGTCGATGAAATTATCGAGTTGCTTCTTTTCCTGATAATCCTCTCCCGTGATGCGCATGATGTAGCGTGAGTCCTTTTTCATCATGTCTTGGTTGAATTCCACAAGATAGTCGCGCATACGCCCCGCTTCGTCCACATCGGTACAAAACACAATGGTTTTCTTCATGCGGCCAATCTCACGCAATTTTTCAGTGATACGCTTGGCCACTACTTTCTGACGCATTTCGATGACAATCTCGCGGCCAAAGGCTTTACGGTTGTACCAGTCTTTGATGTCTTTGGAGCCGGTTGCCACCAAATCACTCGCGGTGGGTTCATAGCCTTGCAAGTCCACATTAATTAATGATTTGGTCACTTTGTAGGGAGCCAAGAAGCCGTCTTCGATGCCTTGGCGGAGCGAATAAGTATAGATTGGCTCACCGAAATAGTCGATGTTGCTGGCTCCATCGGCATCTTTTGGGGTGGCCGTCAGGCCGATATGGGTAGCCGAACTGAAATATTTCAAAACCGCTTTCCACGCCGAACTTTCCTTGACACTGCCCCGATGACATTCGTCCACAATCACGAGGTCAAAGAAATCTGGGGCAAACTGCTCGTAAGCATTTTCGGGGTTTTTCTCGGTGCCCACCAACTGTTGGTACAACGCCATGTGAATCTCATAGGACGAATCCATAGTTTTGTCCTGTACCTTGGTCATGATTTTTTGGAAAGGCTTGAAGTCCTGTTTCATGGTCTGGTCGATGAGGATGTTGCGGTCGGCTAAATAAAGGATGCGCTTCTTCATGCCCGAATGGTGCAACCGCCAAACGATTTGGAAGGCCGTAAAGGTCTTGCCCGTACCCGTAGCCATAACCAAAAGGATGCGGTTTTGTCTCCTCGCGATGGCTTCCACCGTGCGGTTGATGGCGATGCGTTGGTAATAGCGCGGCTCGTGGGAATGTTGGTCAAAATAATAAGGTTCGCTCATAATCCGGCGTTCCGCTTCCGAAACATTTCTCTCCTTGAGGATTCTTTCCGTCAGTTCCGCTTGCGTCGGGAAGGCATCCATAGCGAAGTCCCTTTCTTGGCCCGTGAGCAGGTCGAATTCACGGAAAGCCAAGCCATTGGAAGCATACACAATAGCCAAATCGAGCATTTTCCCGTATTCGATTGCCTGTTGGATGCCTGTGGTCAAATCTTTCTTGGCCTTTTTCGCCTCAACGATGGTAATAGGCTGTTGTGGCGTTGTGTCAAACAAATAATAATCGGCATACTTCGATTCCTTCTTGATGTGCATATTGTTGGAAGTCACGAAGATACGCCCATCCGTAAAGTGATATTCGCTTCGCGTGTTTTCCTTCTCCATCCATCCCTTTTGCTCCAAGGCGGGATTGATGAAGTAGTTGCGAATGTCGGTTTCGGACAAAGACAAGATTTCTTCTTTGGTCATTGCAATTCGATATGATTTACAAAAGTACAAACTTTTTTCATATCCCACACATCATTCATTCAATGATTTGGAAAGTCATTCCAATGTCCCAGCCTTCTTTGGTTCTTGTGGCATAATACCCAGATGCCCAATCACTACCTATTGTCGAACTTATCGAAAACACAAAGGTGTCGTCCAAATAATCCGCCTTGAATAATGGCGTAATCCTATAACCATTCAAATCATCGGAATAATAACGAGGTTCGCTTTCGTATTCTTCCGAAGTGAGGAAAATGATACGCTCACGAGTAGGCTGAATGCTGAGAAGGTTGGGGTCGTCGGTAACAATCATTAGGGTCGGAGTAGTGTCGGTAGCATAACTTGGCAGCGTGACCTCATCCAAAGGAATCAACTCGTAGGCACCACCCCACGAAAAAGGCAATCTTTCATCGTCGTTGAGAACCGACTCAAAAACGATAGTCTTGTCGGTACGCGGCAAAGAAAACCTTGGATTCAAATCCAAATTGTCGGGAATACCATCGCCATCGGTATCAGGATTGTTGGGATCGGTATGGAATTTTGCTTCTGCAATGTCCGTCAAGCCGTCGCCATCCGAGTCGCGGCGCAAGGTTTGCAAGTCAAAGGTGAGCAGCAGACCGTCTTCAGCCAACTTGAAATGTTCCATACCCCAAGGGCCTATTGTGCGATTTTGGATAAACAGGCTGGCTTCTATCTGCAAGTCGCCATTTTCATTAATCAAAGGTGTATCGGAATACCATTTGACAAACAGCGGCTTTTCTTGGAAAAGACCTGTGCAGTAATACGCCCATGATGAACCTGCATCCATAGAATAGGCCACCCAAAGGCCCGGCAACGAACTTCCATATATAGGTTTTTCATATATAAAAGCCTCAATTCTACCTTTTTTCTCATGCTTCAAAATGAACCGTTTGTCGATTTTACCAACACATTGCTTCTGGAAATTCGGCTCCTCTCCCTTCATATATGATCCCCATTCCATTTTGACGATTGAATCATAATAGGGTGTGAATAGTAACGAATCGCAATAAGGCGTGCACTCCTCCATTCGTTCAAAACCGAAATAGTCATTCTTATAATGCTTTATCTGGTCTTCCGTCATTGGCTCGAAATGCTTGTACTTATAGTTCTTGTTGTACTCGTCTTCTTCCCGACTTTGGTATTTGTCGTATTCCTGTGCAAACGAAAACGCCGGAACCAACAGAATCAATAACAAAAGGCTGATGTTCTTTTTCATGGTTTTGAGATTTATTGCCACAAAAATAGATGATTTTTCCACGAAACGGCATTTTGAACAATATTATTTCATCGTTTTTGCTGAAATTGTGTACTTTTGCGCACGAATAATGACGAAAAAAATGAGTACAGCGACATTGACAAATTTATTGGAATTCCTTTATGGCATTCTTACGCCGAGCAATCAAAAATGGTTGGGAGAACATCTGATTGAACATGCCGAAAGCATTGAAAACCCTTTGCGGCCTTATACAATGGAGGAACTTCTGCAAATGGCTGAAACAGGGAGAAAACAAATTGCCGATGGCTATTATTACACAACAGAAGAAGTGATTTCCGCTTGCGCCGAAGAACCAGTCTATAGGTTCATTACATCCACGAGGACACTATAGAAATCGTTGTTTTATGGGACACGCGACGAGAGCCGAAATCATTATTGAATGAATTAGAATAAACAGTTTTGTTTTTCTTCTCGCTGTTATTAAAATACTTAGTTTTGCACCAAAAAAAGAAAGAACAAATCCAATAATTACAATGAAAAAACTAAATCTAATCCTTTTAGCCCTGATGGTCAGCATGTTCGCTTCGGCACAGACCATCGAAAAGACCTATGAGTTGGGTCAGCCTAACGTGAGCCAAATCCAAGGCTACGAACAAATCCAGTTTGCAGGCTGTATGCAGTCGGCCCTTGCGGGTCAACCTTCGTTGCCTTGGCACAGCATTAGCCTGATGCTCCCCCAAGGCACGGAAGCCGTCGCCATCGAAGTGGAACTCTCTGATTTCCAAACGATGGAAGGCAGCCACAACCTCTATCCCTACCAGTCAGCCCTCACCTACTCTGACCCCGTGCGCAAGCAGTTTGAGAAGGACGAGGCCCTTTATGCTTCGAAAAGTGTCTATCCCGCCCAAGCCTACGGCAAACTGAGCACCCACTACTTGAACGGTGTCGGATTCGCCTTCTCGGCCTTCACGCCCGTGCAGTATGTGCCTGCCACCGGCGAGGTAAGATACGCCACCAAGGCCACGGTGAGAATCACGACGTGTGCCTCCAAGAAAGACCAAACCCGCCGCTTGTGGCTCAACGGCGACAATGCCACTCGCGCCATGCGCCTCGCCCAAAACCCCGAGATGCTGCAAACCTACGACAGCAAGGGTCGCACTGTGGGCGGCTACGACTTGCTTGTGGTCACCAAACAGCAATATGTCAGCGCGTTTGACGGTTATGTGGCTTTCTATCAAGCCCGTGGCCTCCGCACCCGTGTCGTCGACCTTGAGACCATCCTCAGCACAATGGAAGGCCGCGACGACCCCGAGAAACTTCGCAACTACATCATCCAAGAGTATGAAAACAATGGCATTATGATGGTGAACCTCGGCGGCGACGTGCCCGACATCCCCTATCGCGGTTTCTACTGCCACGTGACCAGCAGCAGCCCTTACGACGACAACGACATCCCTGCTGACCTCTACTACGCTGCCTTGGACGGCACTTGGAACGACGACAACAACAATAGTTGGGGCGAAATCGGCGAAGATGACCTGCTGCCTGAAATTGGTTTGGGCCGCATGTGTTTCAGCAACCAGAGCGAGTTGGACAACATGCTCCACAAAGCCATGACCTACCAGACCGAACCCGTTTTGGGCGAGTTCCACAAGGTCATCATGGGCGGCGAGCACCTTTACGACAACCCCATGACCAATGGCAGCCAATACCTTGAACTGCTCATCGGCACGCACGACGACAACGGCTACACCACCACTGGCATCCCCGAGGACTACGACTTCACCCGCCTCTACGAAGAGGAAGGCAACTGGAGCGGCACCAACCTCCGCAATGCCATCAACCAAGGCACGCAGTATGTCCACCACGACGGTCACGCCAACACCACATACGTTGCCGGATGGGGCAACAGCGACATCACCGACAACAAGTTCAGCGGCGCCAACGGCGTGGACCACAACTATACTTTCTTCCACACTTCAGGCTGCATCTGCGGCGACTTCAGCAGCGACTGCATCCTTGAACGTATGACCAAAATCGCCAACTTCGCTGTGGCCACCTTCGGTAACTCGCGTTACGGCTGGTTCAACGAAGGCCAAACTGAAGGCCCCGCCATCCACTTGCACCGCGAGACTGAGGATGCCTATTACCACGACCGCATCCCATACGGCGGCATGGCTTTGAGAGAAGGCAAGATTGAGACCGCGCCTTGGGTGAACGCCCCCGGACAATGGGAAGAAGGCGCCCTGCGCTGGAACTTCTACGACCTCAACATGATGGGCGATGTGGCCGTCAGTCCTTGGCACGATGAACCTTTCACGCCTGAGGTGGAATACACTGCTGAAATCCTCGTCGGAATGGCTTCGATGGAGGTTGCGGTCAGCAACAACGGTGAGGGTTTGAAGAACTTCCGCTGCGCCTTGTTCCACGGTGAGGACATGATTGGCGTGGCTTACACCGATGAGGACGGCAACGCCACCATCGAGTTTGCAGAGCCTATCGACTTTGTCGACGCGATGAGCCTCATCGTGACCGGCTGCGACGCTTGGCCCCAAACCATGCCCGTCACTTCGTTGCCCGGCAATTGCGCATACGTTGTTTACAACAATTTCGAAATCAGCAATGGCGCCCAGCCCGACTTCGGCCAGAGCATCCAATTGGATATGCAGTTGAAGAATGTGGGCACCGTGACGGCTAACAACATCACCGCCACCCTCAGCACCGACTGCGATTATATCACCCTCACCGATGCGACCGAGACCATTGCCACCATCGTTGGCGGCGAGACCATCAACATTGCACAGGCTTTCGCCATGGACATCGCCGACGACGTGCCCAACCTTATGAAGGCCGACTTCGTCCTGACCTGCACCGACGGCACCGACACTTGGGAAAGCAAGTTCAGCCTCCGCCTGCACGCCCCTGAGTTCGTTTTCCTTAGCCAAGTCATGGAAGACGAAAACGGCGACGGCAATGTCGACCCGGGTGAGACCATTACCGTACATTTCACCATGCAGAACACAGGCCTGAGTGCCGCACCCAACACCCTATTCGCCCTTTACTGCAACATCCCCGAAATCACCTACAGCCAAAGCGAGTTCAACTTGGGCACCATTGAGGCCGGAGCGGAATACACCGCCGACTTCACCTTCACCCTTTCGGAGGACGCCACGATTGGCACCGCCTACGAGATTCCGATAGCCACTTATTCAGGCAACTACGTCACCAACAGTAGTTTCGTTTTCATCGTCGGCAACATTCTGGAAGGCTTCGAGACCGGCGACTTCAGCAAGTTCGACTGGAACCTCAACGGCTACAGCAACCCGTGGCATGTGGTCAGCGAAGACCCTTACGAGGGCATCTACTGTGCCCGTTCAGGCAACATCGACAACAACCAGCAGGTGAAGCTTACCATCGAGCTTGACGTCGTCAGCGCGGGTGAAATCAGCTTCTATAAAAAGGTCTCGTCGGAGAGCGGCTACGATAAGCTCATCTTCTACATTGACGGCACCGAAAAAGGCAATTGGAGCGGCGAGGTGAACTGGAGTCAAGAGAGCTACCCCCTCACCACCGGCACACACGAACTGAACTGGACCTACAAGAAAGACGTGGCTGTGACCAGCGGCAGCGACTGCGCATGGCTCGACAAGATCATCTTCCCGGCCACACAGGTCATCACCGTCACTCAAGAGGTGACTGCCAACGGCATCGCCCTCTACCCCAACCCGAACAAAGGACAATTCAGCATCAACCTGCCTGAGGAAAACTGCGAGGTCGTCATTTTCAACGCCATAGGACAGCAGATGTACCAAACCGAGGCCCAAGGCACAACCACCCTGAACCTCGAAAGACTGAACAATGGTATTTACTTTGTCACCATAAGAACTACTGAAGCTGTAAGCACTTTGAAGTTTGTGAAAGAATAAAGGTCTTTTAACAATATGGAAAAAAGCCTCGAGATTAAGATTTCGAGGCTTTTTTCTTTCTCAAATAAAAAAATCGGCAATCCTATTGCGTAGATTTCTACAAATCCCTATCTTTGCACCTTAATTTTTTGAACGATAGAATATCAGTTAAATCACTAATAATCAATTAAAACAATGACAAAGTACGTTTACACCTTTGGCGGAAAGACCGCTGAAGGAAATGCTTCGATGAAGAACGAGTTGGGCGGCAAAGGCGCCAACTTGGCCGAAATGTGCTTGCTCAAGCTGCCCGTTCCGGCTGGCTTGACCATCACAACCGAGTGCTGCACCGACTATTACAAGAACAACTGCCAACTTCCCGCCGGCTTGATGGACGAAGTCCACGCAGGCATGAAGAACATGGAAAGCATCATGGGCATGAAGTACGGCGACCCCGACAATCCGCTGCTCGTCAGTTGCCGTTCGGGCGCGCGCAAGTCGATGCCCGGCATGATGGACACCGTTTTGAACATCGGTCTTTGCTCCAAGACCATCCCTGGCCTGATCAAGAAGACCAACAACCCCCGTTTCGTGTATGACTCCTACCGTCGCCTTATCATGATGTACGCCGACGTCGTCATGGAGAAGGCTGAGGGCATCGAACCCGCCGACGGCAAGAGCATCCGCAAGCAGTTGGACGACATGCTCGACAACTATAAAGAGGAAAAAGGCTACAAGAGCGACACCGACCTGAAGGCCGAAGAACTCCAAATGCTGGCCGAACAGTTCAAAGTGCGCATCAAGGAAGTGCTTGGCACCGAGTTCCCCGATGACGCCGAGGCTCAACTCGAAGGCGGCATCAAGGCCGTGTTCAAGAGCTGGAACGGCAAGAAGGCCATCTCCTACCGCCGCATCGAAGGCATTCCGGATGACTGGGGCACTGCCGTCAACGTGCAGACCATGGTGTTCGGTAACATGGGCGAAGGCTCCGCTACCGGCGTGGCATTCACCCGTAACCCCGCCACCGGCGACAACCAGTTCTACGGCGAATGGCTCATCAACGCTCAAGGAGAGGACGTGGTGGCCGGTATCCGTACCCCCAACCCGTTGAATGACGATACCAAGAACGAGCAGAACAAGCACATGCACTCCATGCAGGAGTTGATGCCCGAAACTTATAAGGAACTCTGCGAGGTACGCCGCATCCTTGAAGAGAACTACCACGATATGCTCGACATCGAGTTCACCATCCAAGACGGCAAACTCTACATGCTGCAATGCCGTGTCGGCAAGCGCACTGGCGTTGCCGCTCTGACGATGGCTCTCGATATGTTGAAGGAAGGCCTCATCGACGAGAAGGAAGTCGTCATGCGCCTCACCCCTGAGCAACTTGACGAACTCCTCCACCCCATCCTCGACGCTGCCGACGAGAAGAAGCACACCGTCATCGCCAAGGGTCTGCCCGCAGGTCCCGGTGGCGCTGTCGGTCGCATCGCCCTCACCAGCGAGAAGGCCAAGGAATTCCGCGCCGCCAAGGTGGCCAACGTCCTTGTCCGTGAGGAAACCAACCCCGAAGACGTCGAAGGTATGCGTGCCGCCGACGGTATCCTGACCGCCCGTGGCGGTATGACCTCACACGCCGCCCTCGTGGCCCGTGGCTGGGGCAAGTGCTGCATCGTAGGCTGCGACGCCGTGAAGATCGACCTTGAGAAGGGCATCGTGAAAATCGGTGACCAACAGTTCAAGGAAGGTGATGTCATCAGCCTGAACGGTTCCAAGGGTTGGGTATATGCCGAGTCCGTCGGTATGATCAACGCCACTGAGAACCCGCTGTTCCAGCAATTCATGAAGCTGGTTGACAAATACCGCAAGATGGGTGTCCGCACCAACGCCGACAATCCGGAAGATGCCCAGAACGCCGTCAACTTCGGTGCCGAGGGTATCGGCCTGTTCCGTATCGAGCACATGTTCTACGGCAAGAACAGCGAAGAGCCTCTCGCCAAGTTGCGCAACATGATTCTGGCCAACACCACCGAGGAGCGCGTGGCTGCCCTGAACGAGCTTGAGCCTTACATCAAGAACGCCGCCAAGGGCACCTTGAAGGTTTTGAACGGCAAGCCGTTGACCTTCCGTCTGATGGACCCGCCCTTGCATGAGTTTGTGCCTCACACCGAGGAGAAACAACGTGCTCTCGCCAAGGAGCGTGGCATCACCTTCGAGGAAATCAAGAAGCGCATCGACGCCCTCAACGAAGTGAACCCGATGATGGGTCTGCGTGGCGTGCGTCTTGGCATTGTCTATCCCGAAATCACCGAGACCCAGTTCCGTGCTTTGTTCGAAGCCACCGCTGAACTGATGAAGGAAGGTTTCGACCCGCATCTGGAAATCATGGTCCCGCTCACCATCAACGTGAAGGAACTCGAGCACCAGAAGGCCATCGCCGACCGCGTGAAGAAGGAAGTGGAAGCCAAGTTGGGCGTGGAAATCAGCTACCTCTACGGTACGATGATCGAGATTCCGAGAGCCACCCTCGTGGCCGACAAGATTGCCAGCGTGGCTCAGTTCTTCAGTTTTGGCACCAACGACCTCACTCAGATGACCTTGGGCTTCAGCCGCGACGATGTGAACGCCATCGTGAAGGACTACGTCGAGCAGAAGATCATCCCCGCCGACCCGTTCAACACCCTCGACCAAGAAGGCGTTGGCCAACTCGTCAAGTTGGGTGTGGAGCGTGGCCGTAGCCAGCGCGCCAACCTGAAGTGTGGCGTCTGCGGCGAACACGGCGGCGACCCCGCTTCGGTGCATTTCTTCTACAAGGCCGGCTTGAACTACGTCAGTTGCTCGCCGTTCCGCGTGCCCGTCGCACGTCTGGCCGCTGCTCAGGCTGCTATTGAGGAAGAGAGAGCCAAGTAATTTTGGATTTAAAATTCAAAATTTAAAATTGAGCCTTCGGAAACGGAGGCTCTTTTTTTATTGTATGGTAATGTCGATTTCGTTATTTTTGCAGCAACAAATCAAACATAAATAAGCATCACAGAACCATCGCAACTGGCTTATTGCGTAAACTCATAAACAATGGCACCAATAGAGAATAAATACATTTTTTTGAGTAATGAGATTGCAAAGCATTCTGAACTACAACAATGGACAGCCGAAGAATTGTTGGCAAAAGAATCTGACTTTGACTTTTGGGACGAATTAAGCGAACATTTAGGTTGTCTAAGGATTTGTGATATTTGCCACCGTCCAATGATAGAAGGCTATTGTATTGATGATGGAAGGGCTCATTATTGTTCAGATGATTGCCTACACCATGATTATTCAGATGAAGAATTCCAAAAGATGTATAATGAAGGTGAAGGAAATTCATATTGGACGGTTTGGTGGGAATAAAGTATTTGTTTTGGTCTGGATTTTTTAAAACGCAGAATATTTGTATTTTTGCAAAATCAATAATTCATATATGAAAGCGAAACCATTCGTCAAATGGGTTGGAGGCAAAGCCCAACTCATTGAACAACTGGAGGCTCTGCTTCCCGCTGACTTTGACCGATGGGAGAATGTCACTTACATTGAGCCGTTTGTCGGCGGAGGAGCCATGCTCTTTTATATGTTACAGACTCATCCGAACATCCAGTCAGCCATCATCAATGACATCAACGAAGATTTGACAACTTGTTATACGGTGGTCAAGCGAAACCCTGATGCATTAGTTGAATCACTGAAACAGATACAAAATGAGTATTATTCTCTCCAAAATGAAGATGCCCGCAAACAATTCTTTTTATTGATGCGGGACGAATTCAATACAAAACAACTTAATCCAATCGACAACACAACGCTGTTTTTCTTCCTTAATCGAACTTGTTTCAATGGTTTGTATAGGGTAAACAAAGCAGGTTTGTTCAATGTTCCATTTGGAAAATATGAAACACCAACTATTTGTGACCCTGTGACCATTTATGCGGATAGTGAAATACTACAAAATGTTGAAATATTGACTGGCGATTATCAACAAACACTTCCGTGGGCAGAAGGTAACACTTTATTTTATTTTGACCCACCCTATCGGCCTTTGAGCAACACATCCAGTTTCAACGACTATGCAAAAGAAGCGTTCAATGACCTTGCGCAACAAAGGCTAAAAGACTTCTGCGACCAAGTGGAGAATGCTGGGTTCAAGTTTATGTTGAGCAATTCAGATTGTTTCAATTCGCCTACAAAAGATAGATTTTTCGAAGATTTGTATTTGGCTTACGTCATTGACAGGGTTTGGGCTTCACGAAGCGTAAATGCCAACCCAAGCAAAAGAGGAAAACTCCAAGAGATATTGGTACATAACTATATAGAAACGAAACAAATTAAATTATCAAGATAATATGTTTACTGACAAGACACCTGAAGAACTAACAACCATTTTCGTTGATAACCTACTTACAACCAACAGAGGTTTCAATTATTATGTTGATTGGAGAAATGTTGATGGATTTCAAGAGTTTTTAGTGGAAATCCATGCTTTAGACATTCTCATTGGTTGCACAAATGACATTGAATTCAAAAGGCGTTTCTTTGACCTTGTTTCCAAATTACCAAAGACAATATTACTATTCCCATTCCTTTTTGGATTAGCAAAAGACGAGCGCGACAAACTATACAGAGGAAGACATGAATTGACCGTTGTTGTTGATGAAATTGACAGCCCTGACAACTTGACCTATTCTTTCCCAAAACGATTAGGTAACCTCTCTATTGACCAAATACAATATTATTACAACTTTTTTGTCCAAATGGGGTTAAAGACACTCTTTCAGTCAACAATTGAAAAAAGCACCTTTGATTATATAATAGGAGTGTTAGTTGGCATGGATTCCAATGGTCGTAAAAATCGAGGCGGAACATCTTTTGAACTTGCTTGCATGCCGATTTTTGAGAATGTATGCTATGAAAAAGGACTAACTTTATTGATTCAGAAAAAATTCCTTGAATTGCAAAAGTATGGATTTACAGTTTCGCAAGATATGGCCAATAGAAAAGCTGATTTTATTGTTGTCGACAAAGATTCTTTGAAAGCCATGAATTTTGAAGTCAATTTTTACAATGGAACAGGGTCAAAACCTGAAGAAATCATTGATTCATATATTAATCGTCAAAACGATTTACATTCAATTGGCATTGAGTTTTCCTTGGTTACGGATGGAAAATGTTGGTCTACTGCGAGTAACCAATTACATAAGGGTTTTCGTCATCTTGATTATTTACAGAATTTCTATATGCTTAAGCATGGAATGTTGTCTGAAATTTTAGATAAAGTATTTGGAAATCAGTAATGCAACCGTATTACAAATCATATAATGGAAGTTGGGCTCTTTATTGCAGTGATTGTCGAGAACTTTTGTTTGAAATCCCCAATAATTCATGCAACGCTATTTTCGCCGACCCACCCTATTTCTTAAGCAATGGAGGCATCAGTGTTAATAGCGGAAAGGTAGTCTGTGTCGACAAAGGCGATTGGGACAAAGGCGGAACACCTGAATACATCTACAATTTCAACAAACAATGGCTTTCGGCTTGCAGGGACAAACTAACCGATGACGGAACTATTTGGATTAGCGGAACCTATCACAATATTTTTGCAGTTGCAAACTGTTTGACTGAATTAGGTTATAAAATACTGAATGTCATTACTTGGCAAAAATCCGACCCGCCACCGAATTTGAGTTGTCGCTATTTCAATTTCTCCACAGAATACATCATTTGGGCCAGAAAACATGAAAAGAAGCCTCATAAGTTCAATTACGAGGTAATGAAACGCTTGAACGGCGACAAACAAATGACCGATGTATGGAAAATTCCAGCAGTCGGGAGATGGGAAAAGACTTGCGGAAAACATCCGACACAAAAGCCTTTGCGTTTGCTTTATCGCATTATTCTTGCAAGCACCATCGAGGGCGATACAATCCTTGACCCCTTCTCGGGTAGTTGTACAACAGGAATTGCGGCTAACCTATTGGGACGCAACTTTATAGGCATAGACCAAGAACAAGAATACTTGAATTTGGGCATTCGTCGTCGTGAGGAAATTGACAACCCAGAAAAAGCACAAAGTTTGCTCAAAAAGATGAGCGAAAACCCAGAAGAAGTAACCGTTCTTGTCAATCATGCGAAGAAAACGACAAGACAATTAATGATTGAAAAAGGCATTTGCTATTTGCGTGCTGGAAACGTCAAAGGTTCCGTTCGCATTATGCCGGGATTTGAACGAATGAAGTATGTTTTGTTGCATACTAACGGCGAAGATTGCCAATTGTTTAGGCTACGGAAAGGGAAAGAAGGAACTTATCAGATTTGGACGAAAGAAACGCTTGAAGAAAACGGTTTTCATCCTGACAAAGCGGATTATTATGTTGTTTTACAATTTGATAACAAACCATTGGAATTTGAAGAAACTCCACAATTAAAGCAACGAAAGAATACTTATCGCGCTAAGGTTTGCCAATTGTCGGAATTTGTTGGGATAAGATAGCATTTAAATTGCTATCACCTCGATTTTATCGGAAAGATAAACCAAATACCCCCGAATCTCCTTGTCAGTCAAGCGCTTAATGGCTGATACATAATCGTTGAGTTGTTTTTCGTGCTTCGGGTCTTTCTTGCCGGTTTTGTAGTCAAGGAGATAGACGACATTGGGAAGTTCGGCGTAGCGGTCAAGGCGACGGATTTGGCCCTCATGGAGGATTTCGCACTCCGTCTTGACCTTGGCGGAAGGCGTAAAGGCCACTCCAATCTGCGGATGCTGAGTCATTTGCGTAAACTTGTCACGAATCCAAGCAGCGTTATCATTGTTGATGGTGCCGTCCAAAATGGAAGGCAACAACACTTGTTCCATTTCATCGATAGTGCGGATTTTCGCCAAAATTTGATGCACCTTATCACCAAACTCACGCGGCGACAATTTGTCGCTCTTGGATTGCCAAAATGAAGTCGGTTCTGGGTCGACATTGATTTTCTGGAACCAATCCGCCGAAACCGAATCCGTCAAGGCAACAGGCTCGTTTTCAATGGTTTTCTCCTTCGGATTCCTGAAATCTGGGGTGCCGAAACGATAGATTGAAACTTCATCATTTTGAACTTGATGGTCGCCCTTTTCAGCAAGAAATTCCCTTAACAAGTTCGGCTTGTCGTCCTTGCCCTGTTTGGCGATGACATAAAGTCGCTGCACGGCTCGCGTGAAAGCCACATAAAGCAGGTTGAGGTTGTCCAAACGATTGCTTTCCTTCTCTTTTTCAACTTGTTGCAACGCCAAATCGCCCATGTTCTCGGCGGTCTTGTCCATCTTGAACAACACCTTCTCCAAGTTCGGAATCGGGTCGAAGCCCAACTCCTCAGACCGCAGCCAAGCCTCAGGCGATTTGCTCGGATTCAGTTTCTCGTCCAAATCAACGATGGCCTCGGGATAGATGACCACAGGAAATTCCAAGCCCTTCGACTTGTGTATCGTCATGATATTCACCGCATTCTTGCTCACGGTCTTCACGGCGAGCACGTCCTGTTTCTTGTCCCAAAACGACAGGAACTCCGCTATGCCCTCCTTCATCCCCGACTGCCACTTGAACACCTCTTCCATGAAATAGTTTAGGAAGGCGTCGCGGATGGTGTCGAAATGGAAAATGCGCAACAAGGAGGCGCAAAGGTCGTAAAGGCATGTCGCACGTGAGAGCACGTCGCTCAAATGTCCCGCCTCGCCGATGCCCATCACCGTCTCAACGGCTTTCTCACCCTTGGCCACGGCCTTCACCTCATCGAAATAATGTGTTATATCACCATCAAAATCAGGGTTTTGCGTCAATTTCCAATAGTACAACAGATTGGCCACATTCGTTTCCACATCGTCATGAACCAGATAACGCAAGGCACTGACCATCAACTGAACCTTGTCCGAGGACTTCAGCAGAATGGAAACCTGAGAAACAACAGGAATACCCCTGTCATTCAAGTAATTGGCCATCTCCGAACCGTAATCCGTCTTGCGCGTAAGCAAGGTGATGTCGGAAAAACTATAGCCTCTGTTCTCAGTCAATTCGCGAATCAGAGCCTCTACCCTTTCGAAGCAATAATCAGGCTGGTTTTCAGCATTATAAAGCTCAACCTGCACCAAACCTTCATCCTTCTTATGCGTTTTTTGGCTGATGGAAACGCCACTTTCGGAACCCGGTTTCGCATCAACATACACCTTCCTCGATTCAGGCAAAAGGTTGTGGATGGCCGCCTCAAAAAACGCATTGTTGAACTCCACCACATTGACAAATGAACGGTAATTGGTGTCGAGGTTCTTGAAGGCATAATTGTCCCACAAGTTCTTCTGAAACTGCAAAAACGCCGCCTGACGCTCATCTTGCGGCAAGGCATAGATATCGGGAAGACTCACGATTTGCTCCACCTCGCCACTGCGGAAACGGTAGATGGACTGCTTGCCGTCACCTACCACCATACTCATTGTTCCAGAAGCCAAACCATTGTCAATCAGCGGCAAAAGGTTCTGCCATTGCAACACCGAAGTGTCTTGGAACTCGTCCACGAAGACATGACGATAGCGTTCGCCGATGCGCTCATACACAAAAGGCACCGAAAAATCGCCCATCACCGAGTTGAGCAACTTGTTGAATTCCGAAATGTGCACCACCTCCTCTTCCTCGGCCAAACGCCCAAACTCATCCCGAATCTGTGCCCGAAGTGAATACAAATAAAGCAAATCTCGTTGTGACCTGTAAAACAGAAACTTGCCTAATTCCACTTCATACGATGCTTTAAACTCTTCAACCAAGGGAACCAAGGCGGCGTTGGCTTCGTCAACGGGACATTGTGACTTGTTGGGGAAACAATTCCGTTTCTCAATCACCGCATTGAATCGGGTTGATGGCTGTTCGTAGACTCGTTTGGCGAGTTTGTTGACAAAAGCCACAAAGCCGTTCTTGCCATAAGCGAAATCCTCATCAGCCAAACCAAAACGCGTTTGGATTGCCCTGAAATCTTCGACAAAAGACTTCACCTTATGCTCGAATTGACCGATTCTAACGTTCAAAAAATCAAGCGTTTGCTTATACTGTTCAAAGGTCTTTATCTGATTGTTTTCATCCTTCAAATAAGCCTTCTCCGTCATCAATTTCTTGACAAAAGCGGAAAGTTGGTCCTCAATGGCGTTGGAACGCTGGTTGGCAAACTGGTTTTCGCTGAAGTCGATGAGCAGACGCGAAAGAAAAGGATGGTTTTCATCAATCTGGAGGCCGATATTTTCGGTAATCGCCTCAGCCACCTCGTCCGTGTCGATGCTGACGGAATACTGGTTGGGCAACCCCAAATCATGGGCAAAGGCACGCGACAGCTTCTGCACAAAAGCATCTATGGTGCTGACACAAAAACTGCTATAATCGTGTATGATACAAGTCATCAAGCGCTGGGCGTTGCGCTTCAGTTCCGCATCGCTGATGTCCAACTCCTTGACAAGGTCGGCTTCCATCGTTCCATCCTTAAGTTCCTTGCTTTCAATGAGTTCAAAAAGATTGTTGATGATTTTTGCCTTCATCTCATTGGCCGCCGCATTGGTGAACGTGATGGCCAAAATGCTCTTGAAATTGGCCACATGCGCCTCACTTTTGAGACAAAGCTTCAAATATTCCTTGATAATGGTGTAGGTCTTCCCCGAACCGGCAGAGGCTTGAAACACCTTGAAATTGGCGGCTTTTTCCATGGCAATCAATTGTTTTCTTCTTTTTTCGGCTTGACGATGAGCGGCTGGGTCAAGAAGTTTTGGCTTTTTTTCCGCCTAAACAGGTCGCGGAAGGTGTTGAACGACTTGCTGAAGGAAAGACCCAAGCCCTGCGTATAGGGTGCACGCTTATCAAAAGTGAAGCTGTTGTAGTTCGAGTTGTAGTTGGAATGGTTGTAGAAATGGCCTTGCAGCTTCCCGTCCTTGGTCAGTTTGTAGTACAAGTCGAATTCGCCTACGATGTTGGAGGCGTTGCTTTCGGACGAACTGTTGCTCGACATCACGCCGAGATTGGTCTCGATGGTCAAGCGGTGTTGGAACAATTCGGTCCTCAAAGCCACCTGATACTCGTCATAAGAATCTTCGCCGCCCGAATGATATTTGATGCCGAGATTCATATTGTCGGTGAGGTCGACCTGCATATTGGTGAACAAAAAGTTGTTGAAATTGATGTTCTGGTAAGTGGCCGAATTGCCCGCGTAGGCAAATTTCCCCAGCACCAACAAGGAAAGGACTTGCGAGGTCATGATGGCTTGGTTGGTTGTATCCACCAACGAATACACGGTCTGGGTAATGTCCTCGTTGGCATTGGGCAGGTTCATGCCGAAGGAAATCGTCGGGTTGAGCAGGGCATCTTTCAAATGGATGAGGCATTCGACATTGACGGTGTTGCTCGCCGAAGAGGTAGTATCCACTTGAACGCCCAAATCCGACAACGCCGCCTTAATCGAATAGACGCCCGTAGCATTGATGCGGCCATCGGTCGGGTTGCCTGACCATGTGATGGTGCCTCCGTTTTTCAGGCTGAAGATCTTGGTCATCAAATTCATCAGGTTCAGTTGGAAACGGCCATTCATAATGGTATATTTGCCGAACATTGTCAAAGGTTCCTTGGTGGCCGTGCCCAATTTCACATTGCCGTTACCCGTCGCGTCGATGGTGCCAAGGTTGCCGGGCAGGATGATTTTCAGCGCGGCTGCGTCAGTCGCATCCACATCGAGATTGAGTGAAAACCGATTCTTCTTCTCTTCCTCGGGCTGTTCTTCGGCTTCTTCCTCTATGTTATTGTTGATGAATATGATAAAATCGTTGTCGCTCACGGTCGAAGCCTTGTTCAGCGGTATGGTCAGGCTGGTGCCTTGTCGGGTCAAAGCCTTGATGCTGAGATAGATGTCGTCGAACGGCCCCTTGACGCTAACCAGGCCATTGGCGACTGCCGTACCATAGAAGGAATCGTTGTCCGCGCTTGTTGTGGCCATGGCAAGAAAATCGCGGGGACGGAGTCTCAAGTCCAAGTAGAAGTCTTTCAGCTTGTTATGCCTGATTTCACCTTCAACAGTGGCCTTGTTGCCCAAAGTGTCGATCATCACCATGTCTTCAAACGAAATGCTTTGATTGTCAATCAAAATGGTTGGGTTGAAGGTATAGAACGTGTTCAGATAGCCAACCTTGCAACCGCCGTCCTTAAAGGACAATCGGCCATTGATTTCGGGCTGTTCGAGCGAGCCGGTAACGGTCACCAAACCATTGCCATAGCCTTGCAATCGCGACACCACGCCCACCAAGAAAGGACTGAGAATAGCCAACCGCAAGGAATCCATTGCGATGGTGAAATCGAGGTTGTCTGTCTCTTTGGCTGTGTAATAGGAGCCGTAAACATTCAAATGCTTTATTTCCTTTTCGAGAATGCTCGCCTCCAACTCCACCGATTTCTCAACATTGTTCCACGAACTTTCGATATTGGCGTCGCCGATGTAGTCGCCATTCACGCCAAGGCTGTCGACATTAAGGTCGGCCAAGACCATTGGACTGGTTTTCAGGCTACTGACCAAGGCATCACCAGAAATGAAACCATTGATGTCGAAGCCTTTAGAGGCAAACAAGAAGTCGAAGTTGGAAATGTCGAAGTTGCGTAGTTGCACCGACAGCGTGTCGCTTTCTTGCATGGGAACGATGCCATCCGCCCGAATCGACTGGTTCGTGCAACCGAAACTGACGTTGGAAATTGTCACCTTATCCTTGTTAATGTCGACGAAATTGTTGGGCGAGACCGTCCACAGCGAGTCGTTGATGAAAATCTGAGCATTGCTGATGGAAAAAATGCCACCTTCCAAATGCGGATGGAAATAGGTCTCAATCAAAGCCTTGTTGCGGTCAAGCGTGTCATGGTCGTCCCACTCGATGCGGGCAAAAAGGGTGTCGTTGGTCATCCGTGTCCCAATGGAGAATTTTTCCACTCCGAGATTCAACGTGTCCGTTTCGGAAATCTTGCTGTATGCGATTTCGTCCAACGACAATGAGGTGATGGCAGCATTCCTGAAATTGAGGTTCTTCAATTCCAAGTTGTTGAAATTCAGGTCACCAAGTTGCACGTTTTTGGAGCGAAGGGTCAAATTCAAGGCATTGGTGCGCGAGGTGAAGGTTCCTTTCAAGCTGGTGTTTGGGGCAATCTTCAACGTAGGCATGAATAGTCGGCTGAGGGTTTTGGTGTCCTTCAGGTTCAGGTCGATGACAAAGTCCTGTTCGGTGTCCTCTTTAAGCTTAACGCTCTCAAACTGAGTGATTTTCTCATCCCAAAGCGGAATTTCCATATAGTGGTCGACGTATTCCCTAAACGCGGAAACCAAATGCTCGAAATTCACTTTTCCCGCCATTTCGAAATCGAAGAAGTCGTTGTTGAGGTTGATGCGGCGTTGCATCAGGTAATCGTTGTAGATGGAAGCGTTGAATTCTTTCATGAAATAGGAGCCTCGGCTGTCTTGATACAAGGTGCTGTCAATGCGCACCTCGCCTTCCAAGTCGTCAATGTTGTAGCCCGTCATGTTCACATAAATCTTGGCGCTGATGTCAGAAATGGAATCCTCATTCATGATGTGAAGCGCATTCAGGTTGGCGTTCCGAATCACCGCCTCAAAATCCGACTTGGGGTATTTCTGGTTCTCGAAGTCGACCAAACCGTTGAAATCGAGATACAAATCATCGTCATCCACCGTCATTTTTCCATTGAAGCGGTTCTCCTTCATGACACCGTCCAGCTTGATTTCGTCAATGTGCTGGCCAAGCAATTGGGCATTCGAAACCATACCATTGACACCCAATTCGGGCGAGCCTTTTTGGGGGAATGTCATGGAAAAGCCGGCATCCAAGTCGAGTTCGCCGAGAAGTTTCGAGTTGTTCGCGAAACTGCCTACATCCACACCTTTTCCAGTAACGGAGCCTGAAAACACATTGTCGCCGTTGTGTTTTTTGGAACGGGCGATGTTGGTGATGACATTGCCGACGCCCGATTCCAAGTTGACAATGGAGCTGAAATTGTTGTACGATCCTCTAAAAACAAACGACATCACGCCTTTGTCCATCCGTTTCAACGACTTGGGCAGCGGAATGGTCTCCGTCGACGAAGGAATGTAGAAATTCACCAAGTCATCATAGTTGAAACGCATTTTCTTGATGTTCAACGTGTGCTCACCATTCTCAAAATCAAGCGGATGCATACTGAGGCTCCCGAGAATTGAGGTGGCCTCGCCAAACTTGATGTTGAAGTCGTCGACGCGGAAATGCTCAATGGCACCCGAAAACTTTGCCTCAAACAGCACACGGTCAGGCATCTTGTACATGACGGAAGTAAAGACCCCGATGTCGGAAAGCATGATGTCAGTCGGACGTATCGTGGCGTCAAAAACCACAGAATCAACAAATTCGCTTATGTCCGCAAATTCGTCATACAGCATGTGCAGGTCGAGGTCAAAGCGGCTGTTGTTGGTTTCCATCTGCAATCCATCGAGATAGATGCCGTTGGAACAGACCACCACATCGGAGCGTAAAAGCTTAAGGTCGAATCCGCTGCGCTCCTTGGCTCTCAACTTGCCGATGTTGGCATGAATGGAATCGCCAAACATGTAGAAATCAGTCGCTTCGAGATGGACACCGCTCACGCCGATGTGGGAATAGTCCATGAGGTTTTGTTCGGTCTTCTCAGGATGGTCCTCGTTCTGGTTCCAATACACAAAATCCACATTCTTGAGCAAAATCTTGTCGATGATGATGGCAAGAGGTTCCTTCTCAGGTTTCTCTTCCTCCTTGGAGCCGAAAGCCTCCGCCAAAAAGGCGAAATTGAACTGGTCTTCGCCCTCATATTTGATCAAATTGGCCTTTGTGTCGCGCAATTCCACGTTTTCAAGGTGAATTTTGCCCTCCAAAAGGTCACCGACATTAATTTTGGTTCGCAACTCGCCGACTTTTGCCAAATTGCTGTTTTTCAAATCCTTGACAACAACATCATCAATGAAAATGCGCAAATCGGGCGTGACAACCAATCTCCCAACTTTGATGTCGGCTCCTGTTTTTTCAGAAAGGAAACCTCCCGCAAAACGCACCGCAAAATTCTGAACGATAGGGTCTTGGATGGCAATGAAAAGGCTCGTGATGATGGCTATCAACACCACAAAAACGATTAGGATGCTATGGATAATCTTTTTTTTAATACTTTTGACCCTCCAAATTGAGACCCATGAACGAATACATTTTAGGCATCGAATCCTCATGTGACGACACCTCCGCCGCAGTGCTCCAAGGCACGCGCGTGCTGTCGAATGTCATTGCAGGTCAGAAGGTTCACGAGCAATATGGGGGCGTTGTGCCCGAACTCGCGTCGCGCGCCCATCAGCAGAACATCATCCCCGTCATCGACACGGCCTTGAAGACTGCAAAAATAGAAAAAAATCAGTTATCCGCCATCGCTTTTACGCGCGGTCCCGGACTTTTAGGCTCGTTGCTCGTAGGTACCTCATTTGCAAAGGCTTTTGCGCAGACTTTGAACATTCCGATGGTGGAAATCGACCACATGAATGCGCATATTTTGGTGCATTTCGCCACCGATGACACCCATACCGAGGTACCCGACTTCCCGTTCCTGTGCCTCACCGTCTCGGGCGGACACACCCAAATCGTGGTGGTGAAGGACTATTTCGACATGGAAGTCATTGGCAAAACCATCGACGACGCGGCAGGAGAAGCTTTCGACAAGACGGCCAAAATCCTCGGCCTGCCCTATCCGGGCGGACCCGTCATTGACAAGTTGGCCAAAATCGGCAACCCGAACGCCTTCAGCTTCGCCAAACCCCAGATTCCCGATTTAGACTATAGCTTCAGCGGACTGAAAACCAGTATTTTATACACCGTTCGCGATAACTTGAAACTTAATCCGAACTTCATCGAGGAAAACAAGGCCGACCTCTGCGCCTCGGTGCAAAAGACCATCATCGAAATCCTGATGAACAAATTGGTGAAAGCCAGCAAACAGACGGGCATCAAGACCGTGGCCATCGCCGGCGGCGTGAGCGCCAATAGCGGTCTCCACGACGCCATGCTAACCCTTGGCGAGAAATACCATTGGAAAGTGTTCATCCCGCGTCTGTCCTACTCCACCGACAACGCCGCGATGGTGGCCGTGGCGGGCTATTTCAAATACCTCAAAGGCGAGTTTGCCTCTCAGGATTTGGTGCCATACGCTCGGCAGAGTTTGAAGGAATAAAATACTCCACTAATCCCTCCGAAGGCGCAGCCATCACCGTGCCCAACCTAAGGCCATTGGATTCAAGGCTCTCTTTAAGAATACTTTTGAAGTGGTAGGCTATCGATCCCACAAAGCTCACTTTCAATATTTTACAATCTGAGTATCGCAACACAAAAGCCTCAACATAGGCATCAAAACAGCTTCTCACCAAACCATGGACAAACGGATGGTCTTGGTTCTCACCCGCAAATCTAGCGAAAGAGGCCAGATACCGAGAAGGCTGAGGTTGATGGTACAATCGGTCTATGAAATCCTTCAATTCGAGATGATAGGTCTCAGTGAATTTTTGTCGCAATTCTTCAGGCATGAAACCATAGAAATAAGCCCTGACCACTTCCCTGCCGATATGGCAACCGCTGCCTTCGTCGCCGACGAGACAGCCCAACGAAACCGCTTTTTCGGTGATGTTTTTTCCATCATAAACACATGAGTTTGAACCTGTTCCAAGAATACAAGCGATGCCTTTGTCGTGTCCCAAAAGGGCGTGACAGGCGGCCATCAGGTCATGGGTGACAGTGATTTCCGCTTTGGAAAAATGCCGTTGCAGGACATTTTTTATCAATTGGCAATTCTGCGCCGAGCCGCAGCCTGTACCATAATAATGGATAGATTGGATTTCGTTTTGTATAGATGCAAAATTTCGAGTCTCTACAAAATGTTCAAGAGTTTGAATATCAGCATAATTTGGATTGAAACCTTCGGTCGTGAAGCGGCTTTTCACCGTCGTTTCGTCCAACAAAATCCACTCCATTTTGGTGGAGCCGCTGTCGATAATCAATTTCATGCTTCCAACCTTTCAGAAGAATTGCGTTTGATGAGCAACCGATAACGTTCGGGATGTCTTGTATCCTAAAACTGGACTCATTTTAATTTATTTGTCGCAAAAATAGACATTATTCACAAAACATCTACCAATAACGAGAGTTTTTCTTAGTTTTGCAGCCGATTTTCATCAAATAACGTTTTAAACCGATTTGAAATGAGAAAATGGCGCATTGAAGACTCCGAGGACCTTTACAACGTCAAAGGCTGGGGTGGACATTATTTTTCCATTAACGAAAAGGGCCACATGACCGTGACCCCAAAAGAAGGTTGCGCTTCGGTCGACCTTCCGGAACTTGTTGACGAACTGTCACTTAGGGATGTTTCGGCACCTATTCTGGTGCGTTTCCCCGACATCCTTGACGACCGCATCAACATGATTGACTCTTGCTTTAAGGAAGCGGCCAAGGAATACGAATTCCACGGGCAAAACTTCGTGGTGATGCCCATCAAGGTGAACCAGATGCGCCCCGTGGTCGAGGAAATCGTCAGCCACGGCAAGAAATGCAACATCGGCCTTGAGGCAGGTTCCAAGCCTGAGCTTCACGCCATCATCGCGCTCGGCACTGACTCCGACTCGCTCATCGTGTGCAACGGCTACAAGGACGAGGAATTCATCGAACTGGCTTTGCTCGCCCAAAAGATGGGCCGCAAGATCATCATCGTCATCGAAAAACTGAACGAACTGAAAACCACGGCCAAAATCGCCCGTCGACTGAAAGTCACGCCCAACCTTGGTGTGCGAATCAAATTGGCCAGCTCAGGCTCAGGCAAATGGGAAGAATCCGGCGGCGACGGCAGCAAGTTCGGCCTCACTTCGTCGGAACTCTTGGAAGCCTTAGATTTCCTTGAGGAACACGACATGAAAGACTGCCTGAAACTCGTTCATTATCATATCGGTAGCCAAGTCAGCAAAATCAAGAAAATCAATGTGGCCTTGCGCGAAGCGGCACAGTTCTACGTGCAGCTCCACAAGATGGGCTACGGCATCGAGTTTGTCGACATGGGCGGCGGCCTCGGCATCGACTACGACGGCACCAACTCCAGCAGTGCCAGCTCGGTCAACTACAGCATCCAAGAATACGCCAACAACGCCATCTACACCATCGTCGACGCTTGCGACAAGAACGAACTGCCCCACCCCAACGTCATCTGCGAATCGGGACGCGCCCTCACCGCACACCACTCCGTACTGATTTTCGAGGTGCTGGAAAAGACCTCTCTGCCCGAATGGGACGACAACGAGGAACCCGAGGAAGACGACCACGAACTCATCAAGGAGCTTTACGACTCTTGGGACGAACTCACCAAAAACTCATCTTTGGAGATCTGGCACGACGCCCAAGAAATCCGCGAAGAAGCCCTCAACCTGTTCAGCCTCGGGCTGTTAGACCTCAAGTCGAGGGCAAAAATCGAAAGGCTGTTCTGGAGCATCGCCCGCGAGGTGAACCACATCGCCAACAGTTTGAAACGTGTGCCTGAAGACTTCACATCGCTTCCCAAACTCTTGGCCGACAAATATTTCTGCAACTTCTCGCTCTTCCAATCGCTGCCCGACCTTTGGGCCATCGACCAGCTCTTCCCCATCATCCCGATTCAAAGGTTGGACGAAAACCCGACCCATCTCGCCACCTTGCAAGACATCACCTGCGACAGCGACGGCAAAATCACCAATTTCGTCGCCAAGTCGGTGCCCCATACACTCCCGCTGCACTCGTTCACCGAGAAGGAGCATTACTATATCGGCGTGTTTTTGGTGGGTGCTTATCAGGAAATCCTTGGCGACTTGCACAACCTGTTTGGCGACACCAACGCCGTGCACGTTTCTGTGGACGAAAAAGGTTACTATATCGACCAAGTCATTGACGGAGAGACTGTTGCCGATGTTCTGGAATATGTGCAATACAGCCCGAAGAAACTTGTCCGCACCGTTGAGACTTGGGTCACCAAGTGCGTGAAAGAAGGCAAAATCACCGTTGAGGAAGGCAAGGAATTCCTATCCAATTACCGTTCAGGATTGTACGGTTACACGTATTTGGAATAATCTCATCAGAAACCGAAAAGCCTTCCCCCTTTTCCGCGACGGCGGTAACGGTCGTGTGAGAAGGTGGCGCAGGCATCATCTTGATGCTTTTCCAAAGGTATGGCAACGCCCAAACATACCTCCAAGCCTTGCGGCAAACGCAAGCCTGTGATTTGGTATGCGTTGACATTGTGCGCCGACGCATTTCCACCTATTTCTTTAGCAGAATAGGTGTCGAGCAATCCCTGATGGATTGACGCGCTGAGTTTGAGCACAATATCGCGGCTGCCAATTCCAATTTTGCTGCGGAGGCCCACCCCGGCAAAAGCTCCGGCATGAATCAGGCTCATGTTGGCATCGCCTACATCTATGGTCTCATCGAAAGTATTGGGAGCTGTGCGGGTAAGACGAATCTGTCCGCCCAAACGCATCCCCACTTCGGCACCCACCACGAGATAAGGCTGAAGATACGGCTTGATGGCCCAACGCGCCTCCAAAGGCAAGCGAAAGTCGACAAAATGAACCGACATGGTATAATGCTCCGTCGCGCCTGAGGGTTGATGCAAATAGGTGATGTCGGTGCCGCGCTTCAAATAAACGAACTCAGGCGAAAGCAGAAACACATTGCCCATCGGAATATCGAGAAACAGGCCACCCATCGGGGTAATGGTATAAGCCTGAGGCAGTCGGCTCAACGCACTATTCTGAAAATAATACATCCGTGGGATATTGACACCACCCTTCAGGCCAATCGCCATCGTCTTGTCCACTGGCTGCTTTTTGTCCATCTGCGAAAAAGACGGACTGCAAAAAGCCGACAAAACCAATATGATTATCAAATACTTTTTCATCGTTTTAAACAATTACCATTCCGTGTTACTTGCCAATCCGTCACCGTCCTTGTAAATGAAATAGGAGCCTACGGGATATTGTTCCATCAAGCCGCCCGAATTGTCGTCCATGTTCATAACAATCGTGGCCATGCGGAAATCAGCCAAACCCTCAGTCGTTTTCCTTCCCGTCATAACAATGCCGCGCCGCAATTTCATGTGATAGACGACATTCTCAAACGGAAGCTCAAAGTGCTTGTCTTCAGTAAAATAGATTGTGAATTTAGAAGCATCGCCCATTACGAAAACCGTATCCGTCACAGTTTCGGTACCATCCAACATTTCCATCACCATGATGCCATTGTGTTGCTTTGTAAAACGAAGCTTAACGCTTGGCTCCACGATTTGCGTCGGTATGTTTTCCACATTGGTTCCAATCCTCAGTTTGGGATCCACCAGATATGTCCCTTGAATGTCAGGCGGAAACGTGCCTTCGTTGATGTTTCCGAAATCGTGCCAAAACGCAGTGTCGGAAACTACGGAAAGGATGTCGTCAATATAGCTTTCGTCACCAACGAGGACAATGGTAGAATCATTGTTTTTGGTGCAAGAGGCAAACAACGCCATCCCCATTAAGAAAACCCATAACCTTTTCATATTCAAATACTTTTCCAATTACAAACTATCTGCAAACCACAATGCGTTTCTTCACCATGCCATTCACTGTTTCGATTTCCAAGAGATAAACCGAAGGAGCCAAAGTGCTCAAATTCAAGGCAACTTGATCTTGCTTGTGCCCTTCCGTCACTTCAAGGATTTGTCCCATCATGTCAACGACGCGCACCCGAATGATGCCTTCTGTTTCCACGTTCACCGTTCCTTTGGTCGGGTTGGGGAAAATATGCACCTCTATGGCTTGATGGTCGTCCACGCCAAAGAAATCCGCATTGATTTCAAATGTCCTTTCCATCTCGCCGCACAATGACACGTTGAAATTCGCTTTCAGCAAGGCCGATCCCGGCGTTGTCACCAAAACCTTACAATAGTCATTATGCGCCTCCACTATCTGCCAATTCGGATTCGACAACGACCAAACCACCGCACCGACCACATCCGTCGTGTCAAGGTCATAACGGTAGATGCCGCTCACCAAACTGGAAGCCACATACACCGAATCGTGTCCGCTGATTTGCCCGATAAGTTCAGAACTCTTGACCTCCACCCTCATTTGCTTCACGATGCTGTCGCAGCCTTCTTGTGAGTGAAGGGTATCATAAATGATGTCGTAAATCCCGGGGACATTATAGAAGACACCGTCCCATTCAAAGAAATCGCAGGCCGGAATGAACTGCGTCTCCGTCACAGTATGGTTGAGATATACGTGCATGATGGCCGTGCTGTCGCAGCCGTGCGGAGTCAGGAAAGTATGCGCGCAGGTCATGCCGTTGATGCTGCAATCATAGCCATACCAATAGAAAGGCTCGCAAGCCAAGGTGTCAAACTCACGAACAATCTGATCCAACTTCGTGAAATGCAAGGTCATTATGATGCTGTCACAGCCTTGTTGCGACAGGATCGTGTGGTAATACTCATCATCATGATCGCAGAGTTGGCCGTTCCACCAAATGTCTTGGCAGTCCTCTATCGTTTCCGAAATTTCAACAGGTTGGACAATCGTCAGCTGATGCGAAACTATGCTGTCGCAGTGCGTCACCGCAGTTTGGAGCGTTTCGTAGATGACGTCGTCATGGGTATAAACCACGCCATTCCATTCAAAACCGCTGCATTCCGTCCATGGTTCGCCTACCACTTCGTATTCACGGCCCAGACGCAAGGTGAGATAAATGATTGAGTCACAATCATCTTGGTATTGATAAACGACAAAGTCCGAAATGATTGGATGATTCTCGTCGTAGTAATAAGTACTGTCGTTTCGAGGCCAAGTGTAGGAGCCACAACCTATTCGTGACTCATTCTTCGAGTTATAGTCCGTGAAGTTGAGATACTGCTCCACCACCTTGTTACAGCCATTTTCGGTAAGTGTATCCCAATGCATCAATTGTTCCAGACCATCGGAACGGTAATAGGTTTGCCCGTGCCACAAAAACTCATCGTAACACGTTCCCTGAGGTATCGAATCAAAAATATACTGGCTATGATAAACAACGATATTATGATGGATGGTATATGGACAAACATCATCTACCAATCTATCAATGACGGTATCCCGCGTGTATGGATTTCCTTCAAACCAAACCGTATCACAGCTTTCATGCGGTTCCGTTATATCTTGGCTTTGCATTACCGTCAGTTGAACCGGTCCGATATAATAAATCGGATCGCAGTTGTTCCGAACCATGAAACGAAGCCAATAATGCTCATTTGAGTTCGCGTTGAATTGGAACTGGCTGACATCTCCTATTCCAGCAAAGCCCGTGGTGCCGTTTTCCGACAATTGCCATTCCTCAACACGAAGGTCGCCCGGTTCATTGTTCCAATTTATAACGACCTCGGGCAAATAGTCGGAAAGCGGTGTATCCACACAGACCGTCATGTCCTCAAGTTGGGCATTCGCGCTCGGAGCTTCCATGATACGGAACGGCACCGCAGCGGTGGAATCGGCCCCACAATCATTGACGACCTTGTATCGCAAGTAATAATTGCCATAACCGAGGTTGTTCGCCAAAGGGTTGAAAGAATAATCGAAAGGCCCATTGGGCGAATCGGAATAGCCCCAAAATGATTCACCACCATTTGTATGATTGGGCGGAGTTACATTCATCGGGTCGCCCGAACATGTCGCTCCAGAAGGCAACTCAAGTTGGTGCGAGGCGAGCACAGGCGCATGGTTGATGTTCAGGTTCAAGACATAGACATCGTCACATTCAACTGGATTTGAATTGGGCACAGTGTCGTAATAAACACCAGAATTATAGTATGTCATACCATTTTGCGACCAAAGAAACTCGTTGCAACCGACCTCTTGATACTGGATGACATTGTAACCCTCGTTCAGATGAAACAGCCACGAAATATGGATGGTGCAGTTGTTGATGGTAGTGGAATCATATCCGTACATCATCCCATCTTGAGAGCACCAAACGCCATGATAATAGCCTTCCTGACAGAAAGTTACATCTGGTAAAACAATAGGCTCGGTGGAATATACCGTAACAGCAACCTGATTGGAATAGATGTACTCACCCTCGTCACAGCAGCCGTTACGAGCCTTATATCGGATGTTGCAACCGTTATAATCACTCGGAATATTGGTGTTGGTGAGTGGTTGCCAAACACCATTGATTTGGATTTCCCAGCCCTCTGAATATGTACTTGGGTCATTATGCCGCCAAACAACTTGCGGAGTCGTCAAATCAAATGAATTACCCTCGCAAATGCCTGCTGGAGCGGAGATGTTGGGTACAATTGGAATGTCATTGACATGAATCAGCACATAATTGCTCACAGCATCAGAGCAATATTCACTGCTCAACTTGTAACGCAGATACCAATTGTTATAATCTGAGGAAACGTCCTGAGGAATAAAAGGTTGGTAGTTGCCATTGTATGTCTGACAAATCTCCCAACTACCCGTACCTTCACCATTATTGAAAGGAGCCGTTACAATCAAGTCTTCACCACCACAAATGGCGGGAGGTTCTGGTAATGTACCGGTTATGTTAGGCGCGACACTCACCGAAAGCAGGCGAGCAGGTTGGCTCAAAATATCGTCACAAGACCCGTTTCCTTGCACTTTATAACGGACATACCAACCATCATAATCTGAAGAAACATTATTGGTATTGAAAGTTTGATAATCACCTTGTTCTGTTTCCGAAATCACCCAGCCTATGGGCGTACCTGAACCCGTAAAGGCAGGTGGCGTAAGATTCAAGTTGTCTCCTTCACAAATGGGTGGAATCTGAGGTGTTTGCTCTGTGAAACTTGGGCCATTAATTACGGTGATTTGTTGCGAGTTGCTGCTGCCAGTGCCGCAATCATTGGTCACGGTGAAACGCACCCACCAGCCATTCATCGAAATCGGGATGTTGTTCGGGTCGAAAAGTTCGTATGAGCCGCTTTGTGTCTGGCACTTTTCCCATTGTCCCGTTCCTTGGTCGGGTTCTACCGTTGGCGTCGGGATACCTAAAGGGCCTCCCGCACAAATCGGTCCGGGGTTGTCAATCCATCCCACATTGGGCGGCAAGCTTGTATTGATATACACCCAAGCCTCGTCGTTTTCGCCATGCGGGATGCTCACCTTGTATTTGATTTGGTCAATGCCACCCTGATAACCCGTCTGGAGGAAAGTATAGGAAATCTTGTGCGTGGTTTGGTTCACCGAAGCCGTGCCATGGGAAGGGTTTTGGGTAATCTGCACCGTCACGCCTTGACTATTCGGCAGGATAATATCATTGCCCAACACATCAATCTGAATTGTCGCGTTCAAACAGACCGAAGCCTCATCGTCGACGGCTGTCACGCTGTAAGTTGCCAACGGATTCATAGTAATATGGTCGAGGCCGAAATCGTCGCCCAAACCTTGGTCGCCCGTATAGACATCGTAAATCTCAATCACCGCTTGGGTGGCATTTCCACTGAACCACTCATTGGTCCACTCGTGCCAATTGTTGTTTTGTGCTATCGTCAAACTATCACCCACTTGAGTCCCATTGATTTTCAGCTTCAGTATTGCCGGATTAGGGCTGTATCCCATAAAAGACTGGGCCAAATTCACCACCTGACACGAAAAAGCATAATTGGTGTTAGGAGCTACGGTAACGGTTTGTTTCCATGCCACTTTGGTTGGGCTTATGTTGCCGCCGTAGCCGTTGACAAGCATATAATTGCCCGAGCCGCCATAACCCAAAACCGTTGGCCACCCGATATAACCGATACCATGGTTTGCTGAAGTGTTGTCAACCGTGTACTTTCCGTTTTCAATGCCTACATTTTGACCATTGTACTGCGGTAACACATAAACGTAATCCGAATAGAATCCCGTATTTCCGCTTTCAAAGTCGCCATTGACGATTTGGGCCGTCATGGCCGGAAGGCCCCATACAAAGAAAAAGCCTATCGCCATGAGAAAACGAAGCCGCTTTTTCAGTTCGTGTAGTTGATTGATTTGCATAACGATAAATCTATTTAAAACACAACGAAATATAATTGCAAATATTGTACCAATCCAAAATCAGCCGTGCCATTCCCTGCCGTCCAACTCCACTTTGCGGAGGGTTTCGTCCTCATAGCACAGTTTCAATGAGAAAAACGGCCGTTTCTCGTCAATCAGCCTCAGGAAAATCTTGTCGCCTTCCCATGAGGGCAGTTCGAGAAGCCGCTGTTTGTCAATCCATTCCAAATCGCCTTCGTTGCAGTCGGTTTGGTCGCCCGTCCAGTCGGTGCAGACGAAAATGTGCATCTGTTCGGCGGGCCAGATGTTGTGGACGAAAGTGACAATGCCGCAATAACGCCACGCCGTGACGGTGAAGCCCGTTTCCTCGCGCACCTCGCGCCTCATGCAGTCCTCGGGGCTTTCGCCTTCCTCGAACTTGCCGCCCACGCCAATCCATTTGTCGTGGTTCTCGTCGTTCTCCTTCTTGGTGCGGTGCAGCATAAGGTATTGGTCGCCGCGCTCAAGGTAGCATTGGGTGGTTTGTTTCATAGTCTTGATAACCAAATTCCGAAAAACTTGTCATACACCTCGTATTCGCCCATATGGAATTTAACCAACTGCTTGTCCATCAGCGATTTGATTGTAGTTTGAACCGAACTTGCAGCCGAGAGATGGTGTTTTTTGATAAACTTTGAGCCTGTGATGGCCTTGGCTTTACCCTCCTTGTTGACGGCCATCAGAAGTTCCTTTTGCTTTGCCGTCAGTTGATACAGCAAGTCGGCATAAATCGCGCCGTTGTCTTTCACAATCCCATTCACGGCGATGTCTATCATTTCCATTTTGCACCATTCGCCTGCGGCAGTATCAGCAAAAAGATAATTCAGCACCTTCTGGATATACCATGTGACACCCTCGAAACGATTGTAAATTGCCTCCACCACTCCAGTTTCAATGTGCTTCCCCGCTTTCTCGAAATGCTCTTTTGCAAACAGTTCATATTTCGACAGGTTGATGCTCTCCAAAGACAATGTGGAAGTTGAGGCATAAAACGGGCGGGCGGGCGAGAAGAACATTTCAGTAAGCAAATGCCTCTCGGAGCCGGAAAACACGAAATTGCCGTTGCTGCATCTTTGTATATAAGTCCGCAAGATGGCTTCCACGTTTTTCTCAGGATAATAGGAAATCTGCTGGAACTCGTCGATGGCGATGAGGCAGGGACGGTCCGACTGCGCGATGTATTCGAAAATCTGGTCCAATGTCGTGTCGGAATTCTGCAAGGTTCCCACCTCGACATTCCAAGTGGGATTGCCCAAAGGGTTGAAAGTGACACCCGGCCTCAATGAGGTGACTATCCGAACGAACTTCTCAAAAGCCTTCTTGCTTTTCGATTGAAGGGTATTCAGTATCACCTTTCCCATCTCGGCGACCAAATCATTCATGTTTTTGGTCGAATAGATGTCGATGATAAACGTATGA
>Ga0265298_10000473_pt1 | contig 59675 bp, 101 predicted proteins | sample AusTroGonzalo_MG_3_FD_193486 | JGI IMG/M metagenome (GOLD analysis project Ga0265298, IMG submission 193486) | Bovine rumen microbial communities from tropical cattle in Woodstock, Queensland, Australia - Gonzalo_01 | ecosystem: Host-associated > Mammals > Digestive system > Stomach > Rumen ... | reverse complement strand
CGGTGGTCGCTTTTACAAATGCTATGGGGACAGATTTAAATCTGGATGATTCTACGCCACAGGGTGTTTTAATTGATGATTTAACCACCGAAAAACAATTAGATAATGCTCAAATTCTTTATCTTATGAATCAATTAAATCCTGATACGGCAAGTGGTGTATTTCAAGATGCTATCGGGATGTTGTATAATGTTCAAAGAAAGCCTGCCACGGCTAGTATTGCCAATTGTGTCTGTGTTGGAATTGCTGGAACAGTTTTAAATGGTATCAATACTGGAAATCCTGCTATGGCTCAATCGGTAAATGGTGATATTTTCCAATGTTTAAATACAGTAACAATTCCTGCTAGTGGACAAACTTCCGAAATTCCTTTTGTGTGTACAGAAACTGGTGAAAAGCCAGTTGGTGCCAATACTGTGAATAGTATTTATAAAAAGGTTATTGGGTGGGATGCCGTAAATAATCCGAATGGTGGAACGTTAGGGACAGAAGTGGAAAGTCGGGAAGCATTTGAAGAACGTCGTAAACAAAGTCTAGCGTTAAATGCTACTGGCTCATTAAGTGCTGTAAAATCTGCTTTATTAAATGTTGATGGCGTTATTGATGTGTTTGTTTATGAGAATGATGGTGATACGGCTATTTCAAATTATCGTGGTGTAACAACTATTAAACCTCATTCAATTTATACTTGTATTCAAGGTGGAACAGCAGAGGATATTGGGGAAGCGATTTATGGTTCAAAATCTGCTGGGTGTGATACAAATGGCTCTGCCACGGCAACCTATTACAATAGTGATGTAGATATTACATTTTCATATAATTACACAATTCCAAATGCTAGTCCTATATATATTCAAGTCAATCTTGGTTCTGCTGTATCAGATGGAACAAAAAATCAAATTATGGATGCTTTGGTGAATGATTTTTATGGAACGGCAGACAATAATAATTTAAAAATTAGTATTGGTGATACGATTTATGCCAGTAGGTTTAGTGCTTTAATTACAAATCTTGGGTTAAGTGGTTTGTTATTGGAAAGTGTAAAGGTATCTAAAAACGGAACAAATTGGTATGATACATTAGAAACTGATATAAATGAATTGCCAACTTTAACAGCTAGTGAAACATATATTAAATTTGTGGTGTCATAATGATTAGTCAGTATGCAAATAGTCCAAAATTCGTTGCTCTTGTAGATGGATTAAGGGCTATGTTTAATAATGCAAAATTGATTAGTGATTGGTATAATATCGTATATAATATAAAAACAGCAAAAGGTTTTGGACTTGATATTTGGGGAAGAATATTAAATCAGGGAAGAAGTTTTATGTATATTGACCCAGATAGTGGGACAGAAACAGAATATTATTTACAGGGTGAATTAACAGTTGATGGAACAACTTTTAGTGCAGATGAGGTAGAAGAAACTTATCGTAAGGTTTTATTTATGAAAGCTATAAGCCTTATTACAAATGCCACAGATAAAAGTTTAAATGAATTGATACAGTATTACTTCAATGGTCGGCGGTGTTATGTTATCCAATATGATACAATGAAACTGCGGTATGTTTTTGAAGTTCCTGTAAATAAATTAGAGAAAAGTATTTTTACATCTGGATTATTGCCAAAGCCTACTGGTGTCGGTGCTACTTTTGAATATTTACCAAAGAATAGTTATTTTGGTTTTTATGTGAATAGTAGGGCACAAGACAATCAGTATTGGGTACCGTTTGACAATAAGCCATTTTATTGGTAGAATGATTATAGGAGAATAGTATGCAAAGTTTAACACAACCGATATTATTATTAAAGCCTTTTGCTGATGAAGGTGATAGAAACTCAATCCCTGTTGAAAATACCGATGCTCAAAATCCGCAATTAGCAGATTTAACTAATGGATTTCCACAAATAACGAGTGAAGACCCTGATGATGGTGGATTGCCGCCAGAAAGAAAAGATATTAATGGGCTTGGATATTTAACAACGACTTATGATTATTTTTATCAAGCTGGTGGAACATTTACATTTAATCAAACTATTTCAAATGCGATTGGCGGTTATCCGTTAGGAGCTAGGTTATGGTATGTTGATAATAATGGATTGGCTAGTATTTTAAGGTCAACGGTTGGAAATAATACAAATAACTTTTTAACAGATTCATCTGTAATTGGAGAGGTTGGTTCTGATAAGCCTTGGGTAATAGATAGATTTCGTGGTTTAAGTTCGCAGTATAATTTATTTGATACAAAGTGGTCTGATTATGAATTAAACGACCAATCTTGGCTTCGTGCAGATACATTTAGTTGGCAGGATGGTGCTATTTATTATGACGCATATAACCACTTAGTGGCAGATTATAATGGTGCTTCTTCACAAACCGAAACAGTTGGCTCTTATACAATTACATATTATCTAGCAACAGATGGACATAAGATTTGTTTACCAAACCAAGAAACAACTATTGACAATATTTATGCAGAATCTAGTGTTGCTTGGTATTATATCCTAGATACAACAAATCAAAGATTCAAGTTGCCTAGAACAAAGTATGGATTTATTGGTTTAAGGGATGTTGTTGGTAAGTATGTGGAAGAAAGTTTGCCAAATATAAAAGGCCAGGGTTATGCAGTAAATGAAAATAGCACATTAAGTGGTGCATTTTATGATAAAAACATTAATGCTACACACACTTCTGGCTCTTTCTCACTTGGAGAAGGAAAATTTGATGCTTCTCGTGTGTCATCTGCCTACCAAGACAATTCTCCAGTTCAGCAACGTGCAACACAGATGTATCTTTACTTCTATGTAGGTCAATTTACACAAACAGCAACAGAACAAACAGCAGGATTAAATGCTAGTCTGTTTAATGGTAAGGCTGATGTAGATTTAAGTAATGCTGTAAGTAATGCTAGTGCTTATGCAAAGGAAAATATAGTTGGATGGGCTATACCTGATTATACTGCAGGTATTGCTTTAAGTAACAACACAACATATACAGCGGACAAACCATATCTTATTGTTCAAATAGCTTCTGGTAATATGGCAACTTCTTTGACAATAAACAATACTATTTTTACAAATAATACAAGTGGTGGTACAACAAGCCTAGGATTTGTTGTATATACTGGAGATGAATATAAGACGAGTAGTTCTGGTTCATTTATAAAATATCCATTGAAAGGAGCTAACAATGCTTAAATATGCAAAAATAACAAACAAAGAAACAAAACAATGTGATGTAGGGATTGGAACAAATACTGCTTTTTATTTATCTATTGGTATGGCTGAAATGGATGTAGAACAAGCCTATAATGGTAATTGGTATGTTAAAGGGTACGCCCCTGAAAAACCAGCACCAACAAAAGAAGAACAAAAGAAGAATAGAGAGGAAGCCTACTCAAAAGAGGTTGACCCGATTACTTGCCACATCAATCGGTTAAAGGATGAAGAACAAACACTTGAAATCGAAGCTGAAATTGAAGCATTAAAACAAGAACGAGCAGAAAAGGTTGAAGATATTAAGGCTCGCTATCCTTACCCTGTGGAGTAAACTATGTGCCAAAATGTTCGTTCTGCCATTGATGTAATTAAAACACAAAGTAATCGGAAAACATTAAACCGACAGGAGACCATTATGCTTTTTGAAAAGGTAATTGAAGACTCCAAACAGATGGGAGAACGAATGACAGAACTGGAACATAGGGTTGGAAATATTGAAAACAAATTGACCGTTGTTGATGGAAAGATAGATAATTTAAATGCGAATATTGACAGGTTATTAAACAAGCAATCTGTTTTTGCTACAAAGTTAGCAGACAATAAATGGTTTTGGATTAGTATTATTATTTTTATGATATTGGTGGGAAGTTTGCTTGGTGCAAATACTGATTGGATTAAAATTGTTCATACTATAACGGGGGGTTAAATGGCATACTGGGCTTTGTTCTTTTTTATTCTTGGTGGTTTTTTTCGTAGGATTTTAGGGACAACATTCAAGATAAAAGGGGTAAAAATACCTCGTTTTTATAAACTTGTTGCATTAGTTTTAATTTGTATGCTTATGTACTTTGTTTCTGGTTCATTTCCAAAGGGTTGGAAAGAATGGCTGTGTATGGCTTGGGCTATTGGATGGATGATTAGATATAACAGCCATACCCACGGTGATTATTGGATTTTAGAGGAAATAAAGCCAGACGAAGGTCGTTCTTGGTGGGTTGATAAAACATTACAGTTATTGTTTGGGAAGGGTAAATATTATAACTTTAATGGAAATTTTGTTGGTTTAACATTGGGGTATCTGGTTCCTGCTATTATGGCTAGTATTATAATGCCACATCATTGGTTTTGGGTGGCAGGATTTACAACGCCTATGGGTTATTTGTTCTGCGAAGAAACTCTTAAATTTACAAAAAGAGAAACTGAATATGCAGAATGCCTAAATGGTGCTTTAATGTTCTTATTGTTCTTTATAAACCTATAAGGAGGGGAAATGAGTGATATTATAGAAGAATTTGAGGGATTTGTTGCACAGGCTTATCCAGACCCGTTGACAGGTGGAGAGCCTTGGACTTATGGATTTGGTTCAACAACGAAAGCAGATGGAAGTCCTGTAAAGTGTGGGGATTATATTGAAAAAGATGCTGCTCGTGTTTTACTTCGTGATTGGTTGATTAAAAATGCAAATCCTGTAATTGCTTCTATACCTTATAGATTGACAGAAAATCAAAAACAGGCATTAGAGAGTTTAATTTATAATGTTGGTGCGCCAGCTTTCAAACGGTCAAAACTTTATACGGCCATCTGTAAAAAAGACTTTTACAATATATTTAAGGAATGGGATTTCGGTGCGAAACAATTAAAAGGATTGGCAAAGCGTAGGGCTCGTGAATTAGATTACTTTTTGAGGGATTTATGATAAAAGATGAAATTCTAGCCGAGATGAAGGTTATTGCCGAAGAAAACGGGGTAGAATTGACGGAAAACGCTGAAAAAATTGCTTCGTTTAGGGCTAGAACTGGATTACCAATGAATTTATGCCCTTGCGATAAATCAAATCCTTATCGTGGGTGTATTGGCAGTTTATGTATGAAAGAAATAGAGGAGGATGGAATATGTCATTGTCAATGTTTCAAAAAATCTGTTTAGGATTAGCTTTTGTTTTACTAACTGGATGTACTGTGGATAAATGCAACGATTATGTTGTTGCCTATGATTGCACGGCAAAATATGGGACAGATTGTCGTCAGCATTATCTTGAAATGTGTGAAGAGTGTGAAAGGGATAATCAATGAAGAAAATTTTATTTTTGTTTTTATTTTTGGTTGGATGTAGGGCTACACCACCTAGTGAAGCAATATCTAATACGGTCGTAAATGGGCTTCAATCGCACGTAGAAGCGATTTCTTTATTAGAGAAACAAACTACACCAGAATGTAAAACGGAAGCGTTTATAGCCAATTTAAATGCGCTTAAAACACAAACAGAAAGTATGGTTGGGCAAGTAAAAAGCATTTCGCAATCTTGTAAGGTTGAAAAAGATGTTCTGTATCGGGATATAACGATACGAAATATTGTTATTGGAATACTTGCTGGAATATTGATTTTAATAGCATTTTTATTTATCAGAAAACGAGTTTGACACATCGATTTTTTTCTGCTATATTCTCAATAGGAGAATTTTATGGCTGGCTGTTGTTGTGAAAATAAGTCTTTAACCCTGTATCGTGGCTATCCTAGCGAGTTCGCTGATGTGGACTGGCTCTCAATTACTTTTGAGAGTGAGCCGATAGATTTAACAAATTTTGAAGCACAATTTATTCTTGGTGAAACACATCGGGAATGGACAGACATTACACAGGGAATTATTATCAATTTAACGGATGAGGAAACTGGTGCTTTACCTGTTGGGATGAATTATGGGACTTTAATTGTCACAGATACATCTGGAAACAGCAAACCGTTTTCTACGGCAATTCCTGTTGAGGTTAAAATTTGGGTAGAGGGCGACCAAGAGTTAGATACCTATGATATGACCGTCAATGCTTTGCTTGACAATGAAGTTCAGATGGTTATTCGTATTGAAACAGCAAAGGTGTCGCTAGATTGGGTAAATGAGAAAATTGCCGAACATAATGCCAGCGAAGAAGCCCATCCATATATTCAAGGTTTAATAGATGAAGAAAAAACGGCAAGAGAAAATGCCGATACTGCTTTACATAATGAAATAGTAGATGAAGCAACTGCTAGGGAAAATGCTGATATTGGGTTACATAATGAAATTGTATCAGAAGCAACGACTCGGTATAATGCCGATAATTTATTACACGACGAGATTGTTGCAGAAGCAGATATTCGGGAAAGAGCCGATATTGATTTAAGAAATAGAATAAATGGTAAGCAAGACAAACTAACATCAGAAAATGCTGGTGTTGGTATTTCCATTGAGGATGTTGATGGAAATGTTGTTATTAGTAATACACAGACATCTGCCGAATGGGGTAATATTTTAGGTAATTTAACAGACCAGACAGATTTATGGAATTATTTATCTGAAATCGGAGTTTTGGATAATTTAACAACCACAGAAAAATCCACATTGGTTGGCGCTATCAATGAGGTAAATTCAAATGCCTTAAAACAATCAGATATTACTACAGGCTCGGCGAATGGTACAATAGCTGTAAAGGGTTCAGATGTATCTGTAAAAGGGTTAAAAAGTGCGGCATATACTTTAAGCACAGCTTATGCTACAGCGGCACAAGGAACAAAAGCAGATAGTGCTTTACAACCGACAGATGTTATTGATAATACTTCTTCTACAACAACAAATAAACCATTATCTGCTAATATGGGAAAATCTTTACAAGACCAAGTAGATAACTTAAAAGCAAGAGGCCGTTTTTTAGCTTTATGGAACTGTGCGACAGGTTTAGCTGAAAGTAATCCACCGTCGGGGACTTACACTTATCAATCTGGGGATTATTTCATTGTGGGTGTGGTTGCTAGTGCTGGTGGTACAAATTATAGGCCAGATGGTTCTAGTTATACGACGGGAGTTGCTTCTATAACAGTTGAAACAGCACAAGTCGATATAGATGATGTATATTATTATGATGGAAGTGTTTGGCGGTTACAGGTCAATACTCAAAAAGAGATTGGTTTTGTAAATATTGCTGGAAGTCCGTATGATAATACAAATCTTGCGAGTGCTTTAAATGATAAACAGGATGAAATTGATTCTACTAATAAACTATCTGCGGATTTGGTTGATGATTCCACTACAACGAATAAGTTTGTAACTGAAAGCGATAAAACAAATTGGAATAGCAAAATAAGTGGTGTTAAGGTAAATGGGACAGAATTAACACCAGACGCTAATTATAAAGTAGATGTAACTGTACCGACAGAATCAACTGTGTCTGGATGGGGTTTTACAAAAAACGTTGGGACAGTAACAAGTGTAAATAATAATACTCCAGATAGTAATGGTAATGTTTCTTTAACAATTCCGAGTATAAATACTACCAATAATTATGTCCCATATAGGTCAAGTTCAACGGCATTTAGTAATTCTACTTTAATGTATAATTCAAGTGCAATGGCATTTACAGGGAAGTTGCACGTTGGCTCTACGAGTCCATCAACATATTCTAATTTTGGAAGATTTACAATATATGACAATACACCAAGTCAGCAAGTTACATCAATGGCTTTGCTTAACTATGGTGGAGGTGGTGGATGTGGTGTCGCTATTGATATGTATAATACATCTGCAAATAGCGGTATTCCATCAGGTAGATTTGGTCTTATAGATAATGGTAACTATTCAGGATATTTACAGTTACAAGTAAAGAAATCAGGTGCTTCTAATAATCCATTGTTGCCTGCTATGAATATTGTACCTGTACCTGCTACAAGCTCTTTAACAACTTGTGTCGCTTTTGGTAAAGATGAATTTAACAATGTATTGTTTGATTTACATAAACCAGAAGAAGTCTGTTCAATGACAGACTCTGATAAGCGTTGGAGTGGTAGTGGAACAACATACTCACAGAATGGTAGCAATAAGTTTAATTCTCGTTTAATGGTTGCTGTAGGAGATATTGTATATTTTACAGCAGGAACGGAAGCTACAGTAACATCTATTGTTTCAAATACAAGCACTCATCAGATAACTGTTGACAGAACTTTGGGGAGCATTAACAACCAAAGGTTATATGTAAAGAAAGCATATTTTAAAGTTACTGATGAAAACTATAACACAAAAATCATAATCAACCCTTATGGTAAGATGGGATTAGGAACATCTGCTCCTGCTTATGATTTAGATGTAAATGGAACAATTAACGCCAGTACAGATATTAAAATAAACGGGTCAAGTGTTGCTCTTGCCTCTTCTGTTCCAACAGAAACCAGCGACCTAATAAACGATTCTGGATTTGTTTCAGCGTCTTATGATGGGACAAATGAAATGTTAGTATTGGGGTAAAAAATGGCAAATATAAAGAAAATTAAAATAGGTAGTATAGAATATGATATTAAAGATGTAGTAAGTGGTTATATTACTGGAATTAACTCATCTGACGTAACTACTGCTTTGGGATATACACCTTACGATGCAAGTAATCCAAATGGATATACATCTAACACAGGAACTGTTACATCTGTAAATAACGTAAGCCCAGTTGCTGGGAACGTTATATTATCTATTCCAACAGATACTAATGACTTAACAAATGGTGCTGGATATATTACTTCGTCAGCTTTAAATAATTATGTGACAACAAATACTGTTCAACAAATAATATCTGCTAAATCTATTGTCGGAACAGACGCGGTTTCTGGAGATTCAACACAGGCAAATATCTTTTCCGCCCTTTCAACGCAGTCTTCTACTCAACCAGACTCTTGGAAGGGTCGTATGATGGTTGGCGCTAAAAACGTTACATTCCTTATGGGTGCATTTAATGGGATGGCTGGGTTAGGGGCGCATTCTTGGACAGATTCTGCATCTGGAAGCGGTGCGGCTTGGGACAATGTTTATATAAATCCAGACGGAGATAAAGCCGTTTATATTGGTGGATATGCTTGGAGAAAGGCCGCTGGCTGGTTTAGGGTACAAAATACTGGTGGTAACTCTGGTGGAACAGTACAAGTAAATAAGGGTACAATATCAAGCGCTGATTGGAAAGATGTAGCATATAAAGGCGAAAATATATCAGATTTTAATAATAATTCTGGGTATATTACATCATCTGCATTAAATGGCTATGCAACCGAAACGTGGGTGGGTCAACAAGGGTATTTAACAGGCATTACATCATCTGATGTTACGACAGCCCTCGGTTATACACCTTTACAAAACACTGCAACAGGAACAGACTCATTAACTATCTCTGGAACTGCTTCCACCGTAGGAAATTCAACAAATGTAGGGTATTTATCACAAGCAACCTCGACAAACACAGCAGCATTTGGTAGATATGCAAGAGCAACAAACGGAGGATCTTCTGCATTTGGTGCAAGCTCAAACGCTTCAGGAGCTTATTCAGTAGCTATGGGTAGCAATGCAACTGCTTCTGCGGCAGGAGCTATAATGCTTGGTGGTGGTGCAAATAGTGAAGAAAAAACATTTAAAGTGGCATTGAAAAAAACATCAGCTCAAGCAACTGATGAAGCTTCAGGACTTTTCAAGCTTCTCGACAGTGATGGAACAATTCCTGCAGGAAGACTTCCGAATGCTATCACAAGCACTCAAGTCACAATAGCTACAACAGACTGGAGCTCCAATACCTGCACAAAGAACGTAACAGGAGTAACAGCCACAAGTGATGTCTTTGTAGCACCTGCTCCAACGTTGGCAAATATAAAAGTGTATTCAGAAGCAAATGTTTTCTGCTCGGCAATTGGAAGTGGAACTGTAACATTCACTTGCGAAACAACACCGACAACATCCTTAACTGTAAATATAGGAGTCAACTAAAATGATATTCAATAGCGTCATAGCAGGAACAGGAGGAGGAACAATAGAGCCAGTTGAAGCAAAAGCAGTTGGCGACACAACTACGGCCGTTCAAAAAGATAAAGTCCTACTCATACCGACAGACATTATTTTTGATGACACCCTATATGACTGTGGAAATAACTTTGGATACGATTGGTATGTCCCACCTGTCTATCCAGGGTACGTTACTGACTTCACAAAGGTAAACGGTTGGCTGAATAGATATTATGTGTCAGACCAAGCATTCTTCACAGGATACTGGAACAGCACAGTGACAGGATTCTCATCAACATCTACTTCGGGATTCACAGTATACTGCCCTGAATATTTAGACAGCGAAGGAGTCGCCGTCAGATTAAATACAGGGACATCTGCACGAGTTTCCGTCAACTCATTGGGAATACTACAGAATGATGTATTTACACCACTGCTGACGTTAAACTATTCAAACGAGAGAGTTGCATTTAATTACATCAACAAACATTTTATAGCATACAATTACGTCGGAGAAGTAAACAATGGAGCTATTACTTACAGGCAGGCAACAGACAAATACTCCCTATTCATTTCAAAATTAAACAATGATTGGTATTATGTGCATAATCAAACTGTGTATTCATTATCGACAGGGGAAACGGCGTTCAGTTTTTCAAGACCATGGGGACAATACATATATGAATCATTATTCTATCTTGATGACAATGTTGATTACATAGCCATGATAGGGGATGGTTCAAGCCAACAAGGAATATATAAACTTGATAAAAGCTCTTCAACGTGGACTGCAACACTCCTGACACAATCGGTATCTGTTCTCAACTCGGCAATTAAAGGCGGATTATTAACACGCAATAATTCATTAAACAATGGAAACAGTGTATTCCTTCATTCAAAGGATTTCGGAACCTATGTGGAAATATACCTGACAACAAACGAATTTGGGTATGACACCTATGGAAACGGAAACAAAGTGGCACACTTTAAATTCGACAAAGCTACCGATACACTGACACGGCTTGCAGATGTTTTCTACGACGTGGACACCTCAACAATAGACTACAATGCAGTGAACTGTGTTCAAGTCAACTGGAACCTCGGAATGATTTCAATGAATGTCATGAACTTCAGTGGGTTAAGCGCAACAAAAAGGTATGCGATATTTGTGAAAAAGTTTGATAATCTGGCAGGAGTTTACAAATACTTTGCATTTACAACCGAAAAAGGAAATTACTATCCTGACCAATCAATAACTGGGTTTGTAAAGTCAAACGAAGGAACTGACGGCCTTGGAAACACAGTTCTGAAAGTAAACACAGCAGAAGACCCCGATTATGAATGGACAAATATTAATATAGTCTTCGGAATGAATGTAACAGTTAATGAAGGAGAACCATAATGCCAACATATGGAAGTGTTAATATCTCAAAAGGATACTATAACAACGGAACAGATACGATTATTTCGTCAGATACACAAGCGAGTCTTTCAGACCTGAAAACAGGACAAACGGTTGGATGTAAAAACACTCTTTTCATGACATCTGCGAGCGGAACGGTTGCTCCATACATTTCTTCAAACAATGCACCGACAGGAACATTTGATGTATATGCAGCTCTCAACACTCCAATATACCTTAACTGGACAAAGGAATACATTGCAGGAGGAGCTGAAATTACTCCTGATTGGTCATTTATAAATTCAATAGTAAATGAAAATTACAATGTTGTTGGAAGTCCAACTATAAGATCTGATTATGTTGCTAGTGGATTTAGCTCTAGCAATTATCTTAAACCCTCACAAGTATTTAACCCCGGAAGTAGCACATGGGAAGTAAATGCTAAAATTTTAACCGGGAATGACCTTGGCCTTAACTGGATTTTTCAATCTTGTGTTGGAGAAGGCCAAAGCAATAGATATGGACTTTCTTGTTATATATCTGATGGAAAATTTGCATTGGCGGTAAGTTCTGGCACATCGTCATGGTTATTTGACCAACAAGGGACTTATTCTGTCCAAACAAGCACTACATACTGGATTAAATTCGGTTGGAATGGTGAGAAATATTATTTAGAATATTCTACAGATGGAAATACATTTACAAGGGATATCGAATATTCCTCAACAACAGCTATGACATCCTCAATTGTATATTCATTTATTGGTATATTCTCAACGTATGGGTATCAAGGTCCATTCACCGGCTCAATTTATTTAACAGAATTATATACAAAGGTTAACAATGTCGAAACATGGAGAGCCGTACAGATAATACCAACCTCTCTAAAAACTCAAAAGGCTCTCGTCTATGACAACGCAAATGATAAGACGTTCTGGTATCCTTCTGAAACGTCTTCAGACTTGAAAGACTTTATTGCAAAAGCAGATAAGAATGACTTGTTCTATACAAACAAGACTGGGCAGCCCACATCAGACATTGTGGTTTCAGGAAATGGAACAACTTATGTAAAGAACTTCACAGAAATAGGAACTCCTACAGTTTCAAGCAACTTTGATGTCAGTGGGTTCGAAGGAGGAGCTCTAGCTGTTTCAAAGTGTGTTTCAACATCTGTAACGCTTGACCCGACTTTACCATGGGAAATCAACTGCAAATTCACAACCGGTGTAATGGGTTCAAGTGGGACTCCAATGATAATTGGGAGAGGTAGCAGTGTACAGTATACATCTCCTAATATTTATATAAATAATCCAAATAGAAAGCTTACTCTTATATACTCATTAAATGGTACAAGCTACGTTTATTTAGCATCAACAAACGAGAATGTCGTTGCAGACAATACTACCTATTGGGTCAAAGCAGAATTTACAGGAAGCAAATACAACCTTTATATCTCCACAGACGGTGTAAGTTTTAACCTTCTGAGAAGTGTTTCTTCTAGCAATGTTATGAATGTAGTAAACCCAATGCCAATCTACTTCGGAGCACGACACAATGATACTACTCAAGGAGCTGCTTCAACTCTTATCAACGGAACAATCCACATGAAAGACTGTAATATCATTAGCAATGGAATAGTTATTTGGAGAGGTGCTGAAGGATACATTGCAGATAGCTCAAAGAAAGACGAAAAATCTGTTTGGCTCAATCACGCACATGATAAAATCATTGGTATAGGAACAGAACCCGATGAGGTTGAACTTGAAGTATCCTCAAATAATGATGAGGTTGTAGCATCTCAAGACCACTATTGGACATACCTAGGAAATACGTCTTATGATGAACAAGGTCAATCAATGGCGGCTTCAAGTATGACTGGAAGCATCGGTTCAGGGTACATGATGTTGAACCCTAACGGAACTCTGGCGTTCACAGACGCGACGAGCGCATACCAATATGTTGGCGGAAACGCATTTTCAGGATACACCATCCGATTTACAGATAACACACACACAGAGATATCAAGTCTGACAAACCAAAGTTCGACAAAGTGCAGAGTATACGCTAGACTTTCAGGAAGCTCATACGCAGCCCTATACACAGCGATGGTTCCTCCAACAGGAGATATAAAATCGTCTGTAACAAATACGGACGGAAAACTCGAAATTGCGCCATCGGGAACAATCCAAGAGGGTTCATATACGTATGATGCAACGAACGACACAATATCGATAGAGGGCAGTATCTACTCATACATTGGAGATTTCTATGCCATTATATAGCCAAGACTTTCTTCCTGGATTTCTCGAAGCGGAAGCTGAAACTAGAGAAGCAATGATAAGCGAAACAGAACGTCAAGTATTTTTAGCCAAGCAGTTCTGTCGATACGATAATATGCAAAAGGTCTGTAAGAGCGAGTCAATGATAAAGATGCTTGAAAAAGCAAAGAGAGATATAATAAAGCTAATGCAGAGGTGTTAATGGGGCTCACTTCACACTTAAATAGGCATTACAGGATATTGATTAAACAAGGTAGATTTCCAATATGCTATTTGTGTGGGAAGCCGATTAAAAAGCAAAATGAAGTTTCGCAAGACCATTTAATTCCGAAAGCGTTATCTGGAAAAACAGTAGAAGAAAATTTGTGTATTTGTCATAAATTATGTAATAATAAAAAGGGGATGATGACCGTTCAACAATGGTTTGATAGACAGAGAGAATAGGATTTGACAAGTGCGAAAATATTTGCTATGATGTGTGCAGGAGAAAATTATGGATTGTTGTTGTGATGATAAAACCATTACGGTTTATAAAGGCTTTCCTACAAAATGGAATGGGACTAGCCTTATTGATGTATCTTTTGACACCACTATTGATTTAACCAATTTTTCTGCTATTTTTAAGATTGGAAACGTAGAAAAGACATATACAGATATTGCCGAAGGTTTTAATATTGATTTAACAAAAGAAGAATCTGGTTCTTTGCCAGTTGGATTAAACTATGGGGAATTGATTATTATAGATGATGAAACCCATAAAAAACCTTTCACGACGGCGTTGCCGTTTAATGTTGAAGATTTTGTAAGTGGGGATATTCATTTAGATAATTATAATGCCACAGTAACAACAAAGATTAAAAAAGTTCCTTTAACAATTAAAATTGAAACGGCTAGTATTGACCCATCAATTATTCGGGAGTATATTGAGGAACATAATCTTGATGAAACGGCTCATCCATATATACAGGGTTTAATCGGTCAAGAAGTCGAAGCTAGAGAAATAGCTGATGGGAATTTACAAACACAGATAAATGAAATATCAATTCTTGCTAATGGATATATTCACGAACAAGGAGTTGTAAGTGCTGTTTGGACGGTTCAGCATAACTTAAATAAATATCCGTCTGTAACTGTTGTTGATAGTGCCGAGAATGAGATTATTGCCGAAGTTGAGTATCTTGATAAGAATACGGTAAAAATCACAATGTCGGGAGAATCAAAAGGACGGGCTTATTTAAATTAAAAGGAGAGAAAAATGGCTAAAAAAGTTCTAACAGATTTAAATTTTAATAAGAATGAGATACAAAATGCGGTAATTCAAAATCTAGCGTCTAACCCATCATCACCTATTAAAGGTCAGGTGTATTACAATACATCTACTAATAAATATATGGGTTATAATGGTTCTGCTTGGGTTGATTTATCAAATCAAGGAGATGTTTATACTTTTTCAGATGGTTTAACAAAAGACGCTAGTAACAATGTCACTTTGGATGTTGCAACAACATCTGCTATTGGTGGTGTAATTGTTGGTTCAAATATCGGTGTTTCAAGTGGAACAATTAGTGTTGCTGACGCCAGCACATCTACAAAGGGTGTTATTGAAATTGCGACAGACACAGAAGCAAGCACAGGAACAGACACAACAAGAGCCATTAACGCTAAACAGTTGGCTACAAAGGTAACTGCAAACTCTGCAATTACTGGTGCTACACATACAAAAATTACATACGATAGTAAAGGTCTTGTGACTGGTGGAGCAGATTTATCAGCATCTGATATTCCTAGTTTAACACTATCAAAGATTTCTGACGTAACAGCAACAGCTTCTGAATTGAATGTTTTAGATGGTATTACGGCTACAACGACAGAATTAAACTATGTTGATGGTGTTACAAGTGCTATTCAGACACAGTTAAACAATAAGGTTGCTTCAAACGCCGCAATTACTGGAGGGACAGCAACAAAGATTACTTATGACTCAAAAGGTTTGGTAACTGGTGGTACTTCTTTGGCTGCTTCAGATATTCCTGATATTAGTGCGACTTATGTGACTGTTGCCAGTAAGGGGGTTGCCAATGGTGTTGCTTCTTTGGATGGTGATGGTAAAGTTCCGAGTTCGCAATTACCAAGTTATGTTGATGATGTGATTGAAGCATATATTGTTAGCGGTTCTACAGCTTTATCTGCTGGTTGGTTATCAAAAACATCTGGCGGTTCGGCTTTAACACCTGAAACTGGCGTGATTTATGTCGTTATGACTTCTGGTGAATATCAGAATAAAACATACCGCTGGGGTGGAACGACTTATGTGGAAATTTCGTCAGCGCCTGGACAAGCGACAGAAAGCACGGCTGGTATTGCTGCTATTGCCACTCAAACGGAAGTAAATACTGGAACAAATGATACAAAGATTGTTACTCCGTTAAAATTGGCTACATACACAAGTGGTATGGCAAAGAAAACTACATTTACGAATGGTGCTTTAACGGCTACGAGTGGTGTTTGTACTTGGACAATTAGTACAACTTTGTCACCAGATTGTTTTTGCACAATTCGGGAAACAAGCGGTGGTGCAGAAGTTCTTTGTGATGTAACTTATGGTTCTGGTTCTATTACTGTAAAAATCAATTCTACAAGCAATATTGCTGCTAATACATACACGGCTACTGTAATTGGTTAAAATAAGTTGGAGGAATAATGACCAAATTCCTAAACATTAGCACGGATAATACATTGGGCGGTAATTCGCCCTCTGATGAAACCGTATCAAGTCAGAAAGCAGTAAGAAGTTATGTAAATGGATATGCTTTAAATAATAAAGCAACAGGTTCTCATTCTCTGACGCTTTTAGGAAACGCAACTTCAAATACTAATGCAGTAAATATTGGATATTTATCTACTGTAGCTGCAAATGGTGTTTCTATTGGAAGTCAAGCTACAACCACTGAAACAAATAGTATTGCAATAGGATATAGTGCAATAGTTACTGCTGATTATGCAATTCAACTTGGTGTTGGAACAAACGCTGAAAGTGGTTCGTTATATGTTGGAACATCCAATAGTAATAATTATAAGTTATTAGGTTCAGATGGTAAAATACCGTCAGACCGTATTCCTGATTTAAGTTCTACTTATCAAGCTACCCTTGTATCTGGGACAAACATAAAAACCATAAACAACACATCATTGTTAGGAAGTGGAAACATTACTGTTGACTCTTTACCATCACAAACAGGTCAATCTGGGAAGTTCTTAACAACAAATGGAACATCTGCCAGTTGGGCTAATGTAAGTGGTGGTGGAGCTACACTAACTTATGACTCAACAACAGAAACTTTAACAATAACATAGGATGAAGTATGGCAGTAACACATAGTTTTAATTTAAATTATTATGAAGATGGTACTCTTGTTGAAACAGAAACATTATATAGAGATGAAAATACACACACTAGTGATAGAGAAGTTAATGGTGTTTTCTATTATAATTGGGACGGTAGTGCAACTCCAAACTTATTTACTAATACACTTGATATAACATCACAAACTGTAGTGTATATTGATGATATGGCAGATATGGTACCGATAGATGAATATTACAGTCAAGAGATGGGTAGTGTAATAACATATACTATTTCAGATATTGTAATTCCTTTAAATTATGTATCAAAACTATCAAATGGAACAGATACATATATATTAAAAGACTCAAATGCAGCAAACAAAGACTTATCCAATATAACTTCAACTGGGAAAAGCACATCTAATGGTTGGTTTATGCCAGATTATAGTTCTGGTGTTAGTGTTGCAAATAATACAGAAGCAACTGCAACTGAAAATTGTTTTATTACACAACAGGTTATTGGTAATGTGCAGTCTATTCTTTATATAAATGGAGTTCAATTTATAAACAACTCAAATAATGCATCAGCGACTGTTGGGTGGTTTGTTCCAAAAGGAGCTACATATAAAACAAGTGGTTCTGGAACGTATGTAAAGTATCCATTGATTGGGGGATAATATGATAAAATATGCTAAAGTAATAAACGAAGAAACAAAGTTATGTGAAGTTGGGTTGGGTACGAATAGTGAATATTATAAATCTCTTGGAATGACCGAAATGGATGTAGAGCAGGCTTGGAACGGAGATTGGTATTTATATGGGTATGTACCAGAAAAGCCAGCACCAACTTATGAAGAAGTTGATAAGATGAGAGTAGAGTATCGCAAGGCTCATATAGACGACAGAACTATTGCTCGTATGAGAAAGACGGCTAACGGAACTTGGACAGAAGAAGATGAGCAAGCGTATCTTGAATTAGATGCAGAAGTTACTGCTTATATTGAAGAAAATTATCCTTATCCAGTAGAATAAAAAAAAAGGCTGGTGGGAATTAAAAACCAGCCTAAAAATGATTGAATGAAAAACGAGGTAGCCCACAATCATTTTTTTGTGCGTAGAAAGGAATTTTCTAGGGCTACAATTATCGTATATCATTAAAAAAAAGATTTGTCAAATTGGTAAAAAAAGAGGTTAGGCGAGCAAACCTAACCTCCGAAGACTATAAACAAATGAAATATTCAAAAAGAATGAAAGAAACTTTTTGAATAATTACCTTATAGCATAAAATTTAGCGTTTGTCAAATTAAAAAACAATTAAAATTTTATCAATAAAATCAAGTATTAGTAAATTATTTCATAAAAAACGTAAAAATTAGTGGACATTTTTAGAAAAGTGGTTTATATCTAAAATTACAAATGAAAGGAGAGTAAAAATGAACCGATTTGACATTACGGATAAAATGTTATATAAAGAAGATGTTGGGCAGGAGCCTAGCGTTTATTTGGAGAAAATAATGGAGAAAAAAATATCAGATATTTTTTCAAAACATTACAGCAGAATGATAAATGATTTATCACAGATAGTTGGATTTACGCCTGTGATGAAAGTCGTTATTTCTAATTCTATTCGGTGTTTGGAAGATGATATTTTGGAGATTAAAGGAGAAAATAATGCAGTTCAGAACGACGAAAAAGTTGATTATTGACGAACAAAAATTATCTGTTTTAATTCGTTTGGGATGTCCAGATGATAGATTACTTTCTGTTATCAAAACAGGAAAATTTGAAAAAACAGGTGATGAAATTATTGATGAAATACTTGAATGTTTTGTTGATAGAAAAGAGTTTAAAAATTGGGGTGGAAATCATAACCCAAAAGGAATAAATAATTGTAAAAAAAGAAAAAAATTAGGTCAAGTTGACAATCAAGTTGACATCCAAGTTGATAATCAAGATGACGGTCAAGATGTAGATAAAGATATAGATATAGATAATAAATATAAATATAATGGTAATATTATTAAACTAAATGAAAAAGATTATAATAATTGGTTAAAAAAATATCCAGATTTAGATTTGAAGTATAACCTTGATAAAATAGACCTTTGGTTTGCAGAGAAAATTAAAGAAAAGCCAGAGTATAAGGCTAGATGGTTTTTTATGGCACAGCAAATGTTATTAAAAAATCAAAAAGAGGTTCAAAATAAAAATACTTATATGGGGAGGGGTTAATGTTTGAAAAGTATATTCACGAGGATATAGAACAATCGTTATTATCAAAGTTTATGTATAATCCGAAAGAACTTTATAACTGTCCTGATTTAACCGTAGATGATTTTGTATATGATGAGCATAAAAAGATATTTAATGCGATAGTTGAATTGAATAATAAAGGAATTCCTGTAAATCCTAAAAATATCTTTGATATAACTGGAAATAAAGATTATGTTTGTAAACTAATTGGTATTGTTCCATCATCGCCAGTAAATGAATTGGCAAATTATTTGATTGATGAAACTGAAAAATATAATACTTTGGTAAATATTGAACAGCTGGTAAAAGATGCTAATGATGATAAAAAGGTTGATTTGTTCGCAAAATTATCTGAATTATCATTTAAGAAAGACAAAATGTTTGAGGAATGTTCAAATGAAAAAATGCTTAAAGAACTTGAAGAAAGGATGAAAGGAGGTAATCTTGGAATATCAACAAGCATTTTGGGTTTGGATGATAGTATAAATGCTTTTCAAAAAGGAAGATTGTATATTGTAGGTGCTAGACCATCAATGGGTAAGTCTGCTTTTATGTGTTCGTTATGTGAAAAGATTGAAAAGAATAATAAGGTTGGTATTTTATCTTTGGAAATGAATACATCAGAATTAAAACAGAGGATTGCTTGCATTCGTGGTAACATAAAGCATTGGAAAATAGAAAAGGGGAGGTGTAATAATGAGGAATTTGATGCTTATGCCAAATCGTTAGGTAGTATTAAAAATATAGTTATCAATGATAAGGGTGGGTTAAATAGGTATCAAGCAATTGCTCTTATTCGGAATATGGTATTAAAAATGAAATGTAGTATTATTTTTATAGACCATATCGGATTGCTGAAAGTAAATGGTAATTCTAATCTATCGCACGAAATTGGTGAAAATACATCGGCATTAAAGGCGTTGGCAAAGGAATTACAGATACCAATTGTTTGTTTATGCCAGTTAAATCGTGCCGTTGAAAAAGAAAAGAGTAAAGAACCAACATTGGCTGATTTACGGGATAGTGGTAGAATTGAAGAAGATGCCGATTGTGTAATTCTTTTATATCGTGAGAATTATTATAATCAAGAACTTGATGGTAGAGCAAAATATTTGGTTGCCAAGTGTAGAAATGGTAAAACTGGTATGGTTGCTGGATATTTTGATAATGAATTGATGAAATGGAGTTAAAATGACTTGTTTTTACATAAATGGTAAATTATTAAAAAGATATTGTATTGAAAATGGTATTTCCTATGGTAAATGCTACTATTGGCTTGATAAGTACGGTTTATCAGTAGAAGATGCGATAAAGAAAGTTTTAAGTGGTGAAAAGAAGTCAAATCTAAAATGGGATTATAATGGAGAAAGTGTTTTTAAGTATTGTGAAAAACATAATCTTTTGTATAATTCTGTTGTAAGGGCTATAAAAAAGGGGATGAGTGTAGATGATGCCATTAAAAAGGCAAGAAGTTTAAGGCATAAAAGAGGAGTACCTGCCAAGTATGAGTATAATGGTAAAAGTTTTAGGTCTATATGTAAAGAATTTGGTATAAATTATCAAACAGCGCATAGATGGTTAAAAAGTGGTTATAGTGTGGAATATGTAATTTGGAGGGCAAAAAATGTTTAACATTGGTGATATGGTTGAATTCTGGTTGCCAGATGGAAAAAAGTATCGTTATGGCAAGATTGCTCGTAAAGATAAAACGACTTGCTTTATTGTTTCAAATATGCTAAAAAATAAGAGGATATATAGGGTTAAACAAAAAGATTTAAATGCTTTTAGAGGAGAGGATTATGCAAGAACTCAAAATAGGTGATTTGGTAAGGTTTTCGTATAAAAAGAATATACCGTTAAAAACTGGGCAAGTAGCGGTTTTATATGGTGATGGAACGGCAGATGTATATGTGATTGACGAAGGTCGTGTTTATCGTGTATTGATTAGTAAATTGAGAAAGATATGATTACTATTATTGGGGAATTATATAGTTCTAAAAACTCAAAAAGAATTGTTAAATTCGGTGATAGGATGGCTCTTATTTCTAGTAAGGCTTATATGTCGTCTGTAAAACCGATAGAGCAACAGCTAATATTAAATAGGTATAAATGGTTAAAGGAAATAGAAAACCGTCCTAAACCGCTTAAAATCGCATTTAAGATATATCGTAAAACACATAGAAGGTTTGATTATGTAAATATTATACAGGGGCTTCAAGACCTTATGGTTAAATGCAGGTGGTTAGAAGATGATAATGCTGATGAAATATTGCCTGTTTTTATTCCTTATGAGGTAGATAAGAATAATCCCCGTGTAGAAATAAGTGTAATAAATCAATAATTTATAAATTTTTTTGAAAAATAATGCATTTTTTAGTGGACATTTAGAAAAAAGTATATTATATTTTATTACATCAAAGGTAGATGGATTTATGGTTGAAAAATACCAAGCGTCTATTGGAGGTCGGAAAGGTAATCCGTTAAAATTCTGTCTGGTAAGGAAAAACCCGTGAAAAAACCAATAAAAACTTTAACAAATGAAAGGAAAAAAATGAAAAAGAAAAATTTAATAATTGGTGGATTATTATGTTTTGCTTTAATTTCAAGTTATATTGGAGTTGGCTTATATAAAAATTCAGATGGATATTTAAAGGAAGAAGCAGAAAAAGTATGTCAATCAAAATTTGTTTCATATAAAAATATTGAACCGTATGCTTATTGTATGTGTGATATTAAAGAAACAAAGCGTGTATTTGATGATAAAACATATAAAGAATATTTAAAAGCTATAATTAAAAAAGACGCTATGGAACAGATAAAATTGGAATATACATTAGACACAATGTCAATGTATAAACTTAAAGCAGAACATAATAAATGTTTAGATGGTGTTTCAAAAGAAATGATTTTAAAATCTGTTAAAGAATATGAAGAAAAACAAAAAAAAGGGGAATAATAATGGAAGAAAATTATTTTATTGAATTAAATAAAGTCAATGTAAATGATAAGATTGAGAAGAAAAATGGGCTTTCATACTTGTCGTGGGCTTGGGCTTGGGGAGAGGTTAAAAAGAAATTCCCAGATGCTAACTATACTATTTATGAAAATAAGGATGGTTGGAATTATTTTACTGATGGGCATACAGGATGGGTTAAAACTGGTGTCACATTAAATGGAATTGAGCATATTGAGTATTTGCCAATTATGGATTATAAAAATAAATCAATTTTAGCCGAAAATATCACTTCTTTTGATGTGAATAAAACAATTCAGCGGTCATTGACAAAGGCTTGTGCCAGACACGGGTTAGGGCTTTATATTTATGCAGGTGAAGATTTGCCAGAGGAAGATAATTCTGGTGTAGATGAATTAAAAAATCAAATCAAGGCTGATAAGGCTAGGGCTACTCGTGAATTAAACAAAAAGGTTGACGAATATAATAAATCTGATGATGGTTTGGAAATGCGGTATAAAAATATGTATAAGTTAGTCGCAGGGATGAAACAAATCAACCAGTATAGCACCGATAAAGATTTAATGGAAAAAATCACAACGTTATTAAATGATTTAAGTATTGCGAATAAACAGGTCGCCTATGATACATTAAATAAGATGGTAAATGATAAAATGTTAAAAGATGAGCCTGATGAAATTCCAGTAGATATTTGCGAAAAGGGGATTAAACCAGAAGAATATTTAAATGCTGGATAGGGTTTATGGGTGGCAGTAACATTCCTTTGTATAAAGTATAAAAAACCAAAAGCCACCCACCTAGTTTTGAAAAGAAGATTTTGGAGCCGTTACCCTCTTTTCAAAAAAACAAAAAAAACGGCTCCGCCTATTTTTGAAAGTGGAAAAATGATAAATTGGTTAAAGAGATTATTCAAAAAAGAAAAAAAGATTGGTTTTATTGAAATTGAAATCACGGAAGTAAAGCCAGTTATTAAATATAATACTCGTGATAAAAAAGGTCGTTTTGTAAAGAAAGGAAAATCAAATGGAAAAAGACGATAAATTAGTTCAATATATTAGCCGTATTGAAAATCTGGAAGATGAGAAAAAATCTGTATGTGATGATATTCGGCAGGTTTATTCAGAATTAAAGGGTGAAGGATATGATGTAAAAGCAGTTCGGCAGGTAATTAAACTTAAAAAGATGATGCCAGCAGATAGGGCTGAATTGAATTTTCTCGTTCAAGAATATGCTAAACAAATTGGAATTGTGGAGGAGTAAATGGAATTTAAAAACCAAGTGCTTATTAGTGGTCGGGCATATCGCCCAAAACTAATGCATACAAAAAGCGGTAAACCGATTACCACCTTTGGATTATCTGTATATAATGGAAAAGACCGAGATGGAAAATCAACATATTGCTTTATGGATTGTAAATGCTTTACTGATGAAAGCAGTTTAGCAGGTGATGTTCTTGTTAAAGGTCGGATTGGGTTTGATTGCTGGGAAAAAGAAGGAAAGAAATTCACAAAGCCAGTTATTATTGTAGATAAAATAATGAGTGGTGATTCGCCAGTAGAAGAACAAAGCCAAGAAATTGTGGATGATGATATACCTTTTTAATAATGAAGAAAGTTATTTATAATACAGAAATGCTTGATAAAGCTTGCCAAGATATGTATAAATTATTGGCAGAAAAGAAATCTATAAACCTTGAATATGGAGAGGTTTACAAGGATAAAAGCCTAGCGCAGAACGGGTTTTTCTTTGGCGCTTTGGTTGATAGTGTTATTTCTTTTTATTTGGAAATGGGTATTAAATATACCGTAGATGAAGTAAAAAATAATTTTTATCAAGCAGTAAGTTATCTGGATGATGACTTTAAAAAGAAAGTCCGTAGGTTTAATGGGGACGAGTATGAAGTCCCCAAACGGATTTCTGATATGAACCGAGAGGAAATGTCAAAATTTATAGATAAATGTATATGGCTCATAGATAATGCGAAAGCATTTCAAGGGATGAAATTATCGCCTGATATTCGTAATACTTGGATAAGGCATATTACACAGGATGATTTAAGAATGATAAATGAAAAATCGTTTCCTTATTCTGATAGTGAATATATGAGTTATTTACATAAACAAACTTGTTTGGTGTGTGGATGTCATAATGATATAGAAGCACATCATTTAAGAATAGATGGGATGGGGGGAACAGCAAAGAAGCCACCTGATTGGATGTGTGTGAGTCTTTGTTCCGAGTGCCACCGTAAATATCATTTAAGAGGTCACGATTGGTTTTTGGAACAGGTTAGGTGGTTGACAAAGTATTTAACGTTAAAGGAATACCTTGTTTGTAATTATTATCGTTGGAAAAATCATATTGGAGGTTAAAATGTTTAAAGAAATGATTGAGAAAGCGAAAAGTTTAGGTATTACTCGGGCTATGCTTGGGGAAGAAATGTATGGTCGGAGTCAGTATAACAGAATTTATATGATTAAAAATCCTACAATTGCGACTTTGGAAAAGTTAGAAAAAGCGATTGAAAGTTTAAAAAATACCGAAAAAGCTAAAGAAAATCGTAAAAAATTAAAGAAAAAATGTAATAAAATCAATAAGTAATAAATTTTTTTAAAAAAATACAAAAAAAGTGTTTACATTTAGAAAAAAGTATATTATAAGGTATTATGTGGAAAGGGAAGTTGTTGTATGGTTGCGAAACACCACGAACCCTCTGGAAATCGGGTAGCCTTCCGAAATCAAGGTATCAGTTAGTTCTTCTGTAAAAGAGCAAAGAAACAAATAAATGAAAGGGGTTAAAAATGAAAACATTATTTTGGGTTATTTTGGGTTGTTGTATTTTTATTGGTTTGTGTTATCTTGGCAAACAGAATGATAGTGATTATCAGAAATGTGTTGCCGAGGGTGTTCATACTAATGAAAGATGTTATGAATTAGCATATTTATAAGGAGGAAATTATGACAAACAAAACACAAGAAGTCTTAAAACATTTACAGACAAAAAATCAAATAACTTCAATGGAAGCTATTGACCTATATGATGCTACAAGGTTGTCGTCAATTATCTTTAACTTAAAGAAAAAGGGGTATCATATTATTACCCAAAGGGAAGAATGTATTGACCGATATGGAAATACTTGCCGATTTGGTCGGTATATTTATCTTGGTAAAGAACAAAGACCAGATTTTGATTTTTTTGGTTTGGGATATGTCAATTACTTTGGAAAACTGTTTAGACGGTGGTTCAGATGAAACATTGGGATAAATGGACAAAGAAAGAGTTATTATCTTTAAAACAAAGATATTGGGATAAAACTTCTGAATATGCTTCGGTGTTATTAGTAAATTCAAGAATGAAGCACGATAGTGGATATAACTTATTTGCCATTATTGGTGTTGATGATGATGGTGTTCCAGTTGAAATTGCTGGATATATGGATGATTTTCGGTTGGATAGGATTAAAGGTACTGATGTGTTGACCGATATTAGATTAAATCCGTATCATATTGGGATTGATTGTTCAATGCACGGAGTATTTAGAATACACTCTTATAGGTATAGAATTGAAGTTGGACCGAATATATCTACAACGTGTTTTAATTTTAAGGATATATAAAATATGAAATTTTAGAAAAAAATATTGGAGGAAAAATGAAACAAGGTGTCTTAAATATTATAAATATATGGATTGATGGGCATAGAACTTCTGTAAAATTGACGGATGTCCAGAGAAATGTGGCAGAAGAATTAGCTAGTTTTAGGGATATGAAGTTACCAGATTATTTAGCTATGCTTGCCGAAGCGTCAAGGGATGTGGATAAAAATTATGGTAGAAGTATGGGAATAAGGGATGGAATTATTATGGAACTTTACCAGATTTTATGCACAACATTACAAAAGCAGAATAAAAAGGTATTAAATTAGGGATGAAGAATGACAAAGGCACTAACTGAACGAGAAAAGATGGTTTTGGATTATGTAAAACAAAATCCAAGAAAAACACCGACAGAAATAGCAAAGGCGTTGGGATTACCAAATTCAAGTTATGTTGCAAATGCTTTGGGCATACTTGAACGCAGGCACGGTTTAATTAAACGGAGGGAGATTATTTGTTATGAGTAAGACACTTACTAAACAATGGTGTGATGGGGAATTAAAAAGTGGATATTATTATGTAAGCCTTTATCAATATGAAGGAGAAGATGAAGCTGATAGAGGATTTGAAGATATTGCTTTTTATAATAGTAATACAGAACGATTCGAATATGAAAGCTGTTATGACGGAGTTGAGTATGTCCTAGCCCCTGTGCCTAGCTATGATGAAGTTAAAGAGATGAGTCAAAAGATAGAACGCCTTGAATTTGATAACGAGGCATTGGAAATGGCTCATAATGAGGGAAAGGAAATCAATGCTGAACTTGTAAGTAAAACTGATAAGTTGGAAAAGAAGCTTGAAATTGCCACACAGGCGTTGAAAGAAATAAACAAGAACTATCGCTTTACTGTTTCACAAGATGTTGTATATAAAGCCCTAAAAGAAATGAAAGGTGTAAAATGAAAGATTTATTTTTTAGAATAGGGGTTGGGTGTTGTGTTGTTTATATTGTTCATTTTTTTGCAGGTTTCCACGCTTGGTTTTATGGAAGACCACTTTCAGAATATACACTAGGTTTTTTCAGTTGTTTGTTTTGGTGGATTGCTATTGATTTATTAAGAGGTGTAAAATGACAAAAATTGGCGAAATTAAAGGTGGATTTGAGTGTATTGCTTGTAATGGCGAATTAAGCCCAGAGTTTTGAAAAACCATTGCACACAAGCAAGATAAGGAAATGAAAAGAATATACAGGGCATACAGTAAATTATTTGACCAAAGGGAACAAGCCATCGCACTTATCAAAGATGGTCGGTTTGTGGAAGCATTACAATTATTGGAGGGAAACAATGAGTAAATTAGAAATAATAATGGTTTTAGAATTTATAGGTGACCATTGGACAGATTTTATTTATTCTTGCCGAGAAAAAAATATGGATGCTGTTTCAATCCTTGAAAAATTAAATAAAATGAAGGATGAAAAATGAAAATAGAATGGAATAAAGATAGACCAATTCGTCTATTGATTGGCTTTGAATATGAAAAGTTTATCGGAAGCAGAGAATTAACGGTTTGGTTTTTAATCGGGAATATAGTTTTCAAATGGGAAGCAAATGATTAGTTTTACAAAGACGGAAATAGTAATTGAGGATGAAGATGATTTGGAAGAAGAAAATCAGATAAACCTTGATTGGTGGATGGCTAGGTGCGAGTATTTTAAGGATAAATGTCTGGAATTGGAAAAAGAAAACAATGAATTGAAAAAAAAGTTAAAAAAACAGTTGACAAGTATTTTTTAATATGCTAGTGCTTTATTTAGAAGGGGTAATAAATGGACGCACTTTATGTTTTGGGAAATTCATCACAATACAACAACCTTGAACTTCGGTTGTCGTTGAGAAGTCTGGAACAAAATGCCAAAGATTTGGAAAGTGTGTTTATTATAGGGGAAAAGCCCGATTGGATAAAAAATGTAGTCCACATCCCAGTAGATGATGTTTATACGAGAGAAAATAATGTTTTCAGAAAAATTTTGACCGCTTGTAAGTTGGATATTTCTGAAAACTTTTTATTTATGAACGATGATTTTTATATGATGAAGCCATTTATAATGGAAGATTATCCATATTTTGTAAATGGTGAGGTGGTATGTATTTCAAAACCATCGCTATATCAAATGGTGCAGAATAAAACATTAAATGAGTTACAAAGCAAAGGGATAGAACGGGTAATGGATTATAGGGTTCATTCCCCGATTGTTTTTAATAAAGAAAAATTTTTAACGCTTGAAGGGTATTATAAATCAACTAAACTAGAAAGGGTTGGATATTCGCCAAGGTTATTGTATGGAAACTTTTTTGTAGATAATTATATACAGGCTGATGATTGTAAATTATGGGCAAATGATAAGATAAAAGAAACAAAGCAGGGGTGCATATCAACAAATGATGATTGTGAAGATATATTAAAGGAATTACTGGAAATTTTTAACAAACTATCAAAATATGAAAAAGGGGAATTAAATGGGTGAAATCGTATGTGGTGAAAGAGATTTAGGGCGGGCAGTAATTCTGCGAGCCGTAGAGGATGCGAATGCGAGTAAGGATAGCCTTGACCGAAGGGAAGCAAGGCTTTTTTTGTGTGCTAAAAACAAACTTTGGGCAAATTCATTATCTTGCTGGTGTTATATAGCTGGTTGGGAAATGGATGATATTGTCAGTTATGCTAGAAAAAAGTGGGGGTAATCAATGGAAGGGGAGTTGACATTATTTAAAATGGAAGATAGTTATTCTTTGGTTGGGTTACGGGATTTGTGTTTAAGGGAAACAAAGGAAAAGTTAAAGCCTGTTGAGGGAGAGGATTACGAGGAGTATCTGGAAATGATAAATGATGAGTCAGATTTATTATTTGCTGAAAGGCTTCGGAAGATAGCAGATGATATTGAAAAAAGAATACTTGAACCACAAAGCCAGATGATAAAGGAAACGTATAGGGGAGTATTTAAATGAAACTAATAGAAAAAAAAGATGGAAACAAGACCATTTATAAATGGGTTCCTGATGATTGGGTAGAAGAAGAAAAGCCAGAACGTGACCTTACAACATCTGGTCGTAAGATACTTTCAACTGGTTTAACGGAAGAACAGTATAAAAATATCTTTAAAAAATATAATAAAATCAAATAATTGTAAATTTTTTTAACAAAAGTGCATTTTTTAGTGGACATTTAAAAAATAATATATTATAATGTATTCGTAAAGGAAATAAATCCTTTATTAAACAAATGAAAGGGAACATAAAAATGGATTTACAAGAAACGACAGAATTTGTCAGACAAAAGGCAGAGTTAATTCACTTTAAAAAATTGCTTGGTGAAGTTAAATCTATAATTGAGTTATATCAATCCCATAATAAAGACGAACATCATTTTGATAGGATTATGAAAGAGTTGGAAGCCAATGGTGTTAAAGGAACTTTTGATAGTGCTAAAGAATATGATGATTATATTAAGGGGGTAAAAAATGCTTAAGGAATTTTTAAAAGAATGCCTTGATGTGGCAAAAGAGGAATATTTTAATACAGACCATCATCACCATATTGACGAAGATTCAGAATGGAAAGATATGTTAAAGCGGATGGACAGGGATTTTTTTGATGAATGGATAAGCCCTGTAATTGACAAGAAAGACAATGATTTATGGTATGCCTGCGATAAGTTTATGTTGTATATGTTGACAAAAGATGTGATTGAGGAGATGTAATATGACTTGGGAAGAAATAATAGTTATTTGTTTTCTAAATAATTGGACACTTGAGCCTATTGAGGAGGAATAATGATAAAGACACTATATGAATTTGAAGTAGCTATAGTCTATAATGATGAATCGACAGAACCAGACCGGTTATCTGGTTGTATGTTAACTTATAACGATGCTCTTGAAAGAGCTGTTAAAATGGCTAATATACTAGATGGTACAATAGCACCAGAAAAAACAATTATATCAATAAAGAAAAAGGTGGTTTATGATGAAAAAGACACTAACTGAACAATGGAAGAATGGGAAACTTAACGATGGTTGGTATTATCTTAAAGTTAAATCTGAATTGGGAAATTGTCCAGTAATATCAGAATGTGTGACAAATTATAGCCACTTAGAGCCATACTCAGATTTTTATGAATATGATGATAGTCATGTGGAAGAAGTCCTAGCACCTGTTCCGAGTTATGAGGAATACAGGGAACTTCTTGATTTGAATGTTTATGAAAAAGACAGAAAGAAAGTAATGGGGTTGGAAGATAAGGTTAAACGCTTACAGGAACAACTGAAGGAAGCTAATGAGGCAATAATGTCAATGGTAGGAAATGGACCTTATAAGGCAGATGAAATTGGACAGGAATATCTTGACAAGTGGGGTGTAAAATGAACTGGGAAGAACTGAAAGAAGAAGCTAAAAAGATGGGATATAATGAGGTTATAAAACACCCACAGGATAAAGATGTAATAGCACTTGTACATAAAGATTTATTGTATGGATTTTATCCTGACGGGACGGTTGAAACCGATTGTTTTATTGAAGATGACCTCTGTGGTATGCCTATCGCATACGACAGAACTCCCGACCAAATGCGCGCCATAATGAAAGCACTACAATAGGAGGTGGATGATGGGTGATTTTGCAGATGACGAATTTGATAGAATGATGGAACTTGCTTGGGAGGCAGAAGATGGTCTTTCTTCTGAAATAGAAGTTCTTAAAAATGAACAAAGAAGAAGGAAAGAAGAACCAAACAAAGAGCCAGAAGATGAGGTATGGATAACAAAAGCTGGAGAAGTAATACCAGTTGGCAAGATGACAGATTCACACCTTGAAAATACAATAAGGTTTTGCGAACGTAGATTAAAAGAGTTTAGAACTTGGATGTAGAAAGGAGGCAAAATGATGGAAGTTAGAATATCAAAAGGGCCAGAAAGTATAATGGTTGATGAAAAAGAGGAATATGTAAAAAAAATTGAGCAGTTAGAACAACAACGAGAGCAAGCCGTTACTCTTATCAAAGACGGAAGATTTATTGAAGCGTTGAGGGTTTTAGAAAATGATACAAATAGATGATGGTGGTCAATATGCATACGCAAAAGGACAGGTAAATCTATGTGATACCTTATTGGGTTATGCACAGAGTTGTACTTGTAATCTTGAAAGAATGATAGAATTTATTGAAGAACTTAAAAGGTCACAGATTGAAATGATTGCAAGAATACAAGAGGATAAATTGAGAAAAATAATGGGGAACCCAAAGTTTTGGAAAGAACAAGACCCAGAATATGTTGATACTGTTGAGAAATTACAAGCTGAAGTGTTCCCAAAGGAGTTAAATGACAGAAGTTAAACTCGGATATTATTTCGCAAGACTTATAAACTCTGACCGTATCACAATAGTAGGCTGTTGGGGAGATAAAATCCAAAAGCAAGTCAATGAGGATGTGGAAATATTAGAGAAAGTGCCTAAAAAGGTTTTAGATGGTAAATATAGAGTATTAAATTTAAGGAGTATAATGAATGAAATATCAACCAAACAGAGATTATAAATCTGATGATGTCGTAATGACACCACCAGAATTGGCAAAGGTTCTCATTGAACATTTCAAACCAAATGGAAAAGGATTAGAACCCTGTCGTGGAACTGGAAATATATGGTCGCAATTAGAAAATGCCGATTGGTGTGAAATTACAGAGGGGCGTGATTTTTATGAGTATTTTGAACCAGTAGATTATATTTTCACAAACCCACCTTGGTCGCAGATAAGGAAATTCTTATTACATTGTTACGAATTGGCAGACGATGTTTATATTTTATGCACGGTAAATCATTTATGGACAAAAGCAAGGTTAAAAGATATGAAAGAAAGCGGGTTTGGTATTAAAGAGATATGTATATTTGACACACCTAAAAACTTTCCACAATCAGGATTTCAATGTGGAATGATATGGATAAAAAGGGGATATGTTGGAGATATTAAATTATCTAGTATTGAATTTAAGGGAGATACAAAATGAGAGAGAATGAAACTACAATAACATTGACAAAGGCAGAACTCAATGACCTTTGGCTTATACTTCAAAACTGTAAAAGAGATGGCTGGTGTTATGGTCGTAGAGATTATTGGGATAAACACCTTTATAAAATTATTGGAGAAGTAAATAAAGCAATAGATTATTTGGAAAGAAGGGTTTTATAAACGAAGTTGACATTCTGGGAAAAATATAATAAAGTGGGAATAAGGAGAATTAGTATGAATAATTTATTTGATTTATTAAAAGTTTTATATTGTATTAAGTTTTTTGCGAAAGATATTCATTATACGGCAAAAGGTGATTCTTTTTATAGCGACCATCTTTTGGCAGATAGGGTTATTGATGGGCTGGATGATTTCATTGATGATATAAATGAAAACCTTTATCTTGGATTTGAAGAAAAAGCACCTAGTTCAAAACAGGTTATTGTTGGAGTGGCACAAGATTTAATGCTGGTTCAAGATGATAAAAAAGTAAATTGGAAGCGGTTGTATAGTTATCTGGAAGAAGCAGAAGAATTGATTTATAAGATTGAGGAAGAATATAAATTCCCACAGATAAGTTCGCTATTGGATAATATCGCCAATGATTTACAGAAGAAAAAAGGGTTGATTTGGCGTAGGATTTTGTAGTTTGACTTATCATAAAAAATGTTGTATGATGGTCGCAAGGAGAAAGTATTATGAAGATTCGCGAAATTGATATTCCTGATAATAGACCTTTTATTGTAAGGGCGTCTGAATATAAGCCATCAAATGATTTTAACCCGCCGAAAACGCTTGGTCGTCCTCGTGGTAAGACAGAGGAAGCCAAACGAGTAATGGCTATGGATGCATGTATCAAGAATGTATTATCTGGATTTAGAAGCGAACTTTATAATGCTGGAACACCGATGTTTGCTGGATATGGGTTATTGTCCAGTATTTCACAGGAAGCGTTGATTCGGGCTGGTGTGGAAACAATCGCTGATGAAATGACAAGAAAGTTTGTCAAGTTTAGATATGATGTAGACGATGGGAAGAATGACCACGAGAAAGAAATTAGTGATTTAGAGGAACAGGCAGCTAAATATAAAATTAAAGATATTTTTAATGATGCTGCTCAAAAGGATGGTTACTTTGGTGGTTGTTTGGTTTACATTGATGTTGGCGATTTGGATGATGAAGAAGCATTAGAACCGCTAACATTAGATAAAAAGACTTTTAAGAAGGGTATGTTAAGGGGGTTCAAGGTAATTGAGCCTATAAATATTTATCCTGGGGAATATAATACAACAGACCCGACAGATAAGCATTATTTTAATCCAGAATATTGGTATATTTTAGGGCGTAGGTATCACGCTAGTCGTTTTTTGTATTTTGTAAGCAATTCTGTTCCTGTATTATTGAAGCCGTCTTATAACTTTTTTGGTATTGCTCGGGCACAGTTGGCTTTGGATTATATTGCCCATTTTGTTGAAAATCGTGAATCTGCGCAAGAATTATTGAATAAGTTTAGCCTAACCTGTTGGAAAACAGATATGACACAGGTTTTGGCTGGGGAGTCTTGTAATGACCTTGTAAAGCGTGTCCGTATGTTTAACAAGATGAAATCTAATAATGGAACGTTGGTTGTTGATAAAGAACAAGAAGATATTATGCAGATTAACACGCCTTTGGCTGGTGTTCGTGATATTGTTGATATGTCTTTAAGCCTTTTAACTGCTGTATGGCGTATTCCCAAAATCAAGTATATTGGAGAAGGGGAAGGCGGATTAAACGCTTCTAGTAAAGAACAAATGCGGTCGTTCTATGACTTTATTTTAAGTCAGAAAGAAAAGATGTTTACCGCACCTATGGAAAAGGTGTTAAAGATTTTACAATTAAATATGGGTAAAGACATCAATGAAAGCATTGGTTTTGAGTTCCCGTCTTTGGTTGAAATGGACGATACTGAAATTGCCAGTTTGAATAAGATGAAGGCTGATACGGCTGTCCAGTTAATCAATGCTGGTGTGGTAAGCCAAGAGGAAGTACGGCAGAATTTGTCTATGGATAAGCATAGCGGCTTTTCTATGATTGATGTGGATGATTTGCCCGAAGAACCTGAACAACCTAATGAGAAAGAGGTTGTAGAGGTTGAGGATGAAGATTTGGCTTTTGATGAATTTAATGAGGGAAACCATCCGCGGGACGATGATGGAAAGTTTATAGAAAGTGGTGTAAATAAAAAAGCAGGAATTTTTATCGGTCATAAACTTGCTTTACAAGATTTACGAAAAGAAGCAAAAAATGAGTCGTCTATATTAGGTGTTATAAAAAAATTAAAAGAAAATAGTGATTTGGCTCAATTTGGTGAATTTGCAAAAGGTCGCGAGAGTGAAGTTGTATGGTATTGGTATAATGGTGGTAAAAAATTACAACCAACAAAAGAGGATATAGATAGTCTAGTAAAAGAAAATTATGAGGGGTATGGTGATTATAAAACATTTGAAGAAATACCAAATAATATAAAATATAAATTTTCTTTAAACGAAATATCTAATGATGAAAAAGTTATTAAAAATTCTATATTTGATAAAATAAAAAGTATTTTTAAAAAGAAAATAACTAATGATATATGTTTTGCAAAAAATGAAGATGGGCAAGCATATCCTATAGAATTACCAAATGAAGAATATATAAATAATAAAATAAAAGAATTTGGCACAAAGGGACTTTTACGTTTGGCTGTAAAATTAAATGATGAGGGAATAGAATGTGATACAGATGAAGATAATAATCTTGTTGTATGCTCTGGTGAAAAGAAAAAAATTTTTAAATATGAAAATAATAGTGTAAAAGAAATAGAACCAAAAAATGAAAAAGTAAAAATTGATTTTAATCCTTATGAAGAAGAAGATATAAATAGGTCAAAAGATGATAGTTACATAAATGTAATAATAAACAAAATAAAAAAGAGAAAATGATTTGACAAATTAAAAATAATATAATATATTAAAACCACATAGAGGAGGAAACTATGGAAATTAAATGTGCTTATACTGAATTGGTGGATGTTTCTAAACTTATACCAAATCCTAAAAATAATAATAAACACCCAATAGACCAAATAAAACGCCTTGCTAAAATTATTGATTTTCAAGGACAGCGTTCACCTATCGTGGTTAGTAACCGTTCTGGATTTATTGTAAAAGGTCACGGAAGGCTTGAAGCAATCAAATTATTAGGATGGGAAAAATGCGCTGTTGATTATCAAGATTATGATTCTGAAGCCCAAGAATATGCAGATATGACGGCTGATAATGAAATTGCTAAATGGGCTGAATTCCAAACTGATATGTTCCTTGAAGAAATAAAGGGATTAGATATAGACCAAGATTATTTCGGTTTAAAGGAAATGCCTGAATTAGGGATAGAAGAAGAACAAGATACTATTTATGAAACTAAAATAAAAACTCCTGTATATGAAATTACTGGTGAAGAACCAAAATTAAATGAATTAGTAAATACTGAAAAAGCTGATAAATTAAAAGAAGAAATTGAAAAATCAAATCTCCCAAATAAAGTAAAAGAATTTTTAAAACTAACGGCTACAAGATTATATGAATTTAATTATTCTAAAATTGCCGAATACTATGCCCATCAAGATAAAGATTTACAAGACATAATGGAAAAACTTGCTTTGGTTATTATTGATTATAATAAAGCGGTTGAGTATGGTTTTGTAGAAATGACAAAGCAAATTGACGCTTTGGTTGATATGGGTGGTGAAGATGAAGAATAGAGCAGTATTTATTATATCGTATAAAAGGGCTCATAACATTGAAACACTTAAATGGCTTCAAAAAGTTGGGTATAAGGGTAAATGGTATATAGTAATTGATGATAAAGACCCCGAAATAGATGAATATAAAAAACTTTATGGGAAAAATCTATGCATTTTCTCAAAAGCAGAAGCAGAAAAATTATTTGATAAGTGTGATAATTTTAGTAATACTAATTCATCTTGCTTTGTTCGTAATGCTTTATTTGGTGTAGCAAAGGGAGTTGGGATAGACTCATTTTTGGTTTTAGATGATGATTATACAAATATTTTATATAGACGACCAAAAAATGGCAAATTAGGTGTTGCTTATATGGGCGAGGGTGATTTTGATAAAGTTTTAGATATTTGTTTTAATTATTTAGAGAAAACACCTCGTATTGATTGCTTTGCTTTTAGCCAAGAGGGTGATTTTATCGGTGGCGTTGATGGGTTTGATAGTATTAGTGGAAAACGTAAAATAATGAATGCGTTTTTCTTTCGTACTGATAATCCTACTTCTTTCCCTGGAAAAATGAATGAGGATGTTAATGCTTATTTATATTGGGGTTCAAGGGGAAAATTATATTTTACAACAGTATCTGCTACAATTCATCAGGCTTTAACGCAACAAGTCGCTGGAGGTATGACAGATATTTATAAAAATAATGGTACATATATGAAAAGTTTTTATAGTGTTATTGTCGCCCCAAATGCTGTAAAAATTTCTGTAATTGGTGCTCATAGTCCTAGAATACATCATAAAATTAGTTGGAATAATGCTGTACCAAAACTAATTCGTGAAGAATATAAGAAAAAATAGGAGGAAAAATGAAAATAACAATTTTATCTGGTGGTTCTGGAAATGACGCTATTTTAAAGGGAATAAAGTATTATTATCCAGAATGTGATTTAAAGGTTATAACAAATGCTTATGATAATGGTAAATCAACTGGCATTTGCCGATATGTGACAGATACTTTGGGCGTATCTGATATTCGTAAAAATCATACTCGTATGTATAAGATTATGACTCCAAAATCAAAACAAAACCAAGAAATTTTGGACTTTTATGATAAAAGATATGATTTTACAAAGGGAAAAGAAAAAGAAGAAATATTAGATATATTAAATTCATATGGATTTGTAGATTGTGTTATTAGAGTAGCTGTAAATGACTTTTTTAAAATAAAAAAATCTAAAAATGTAGAATATAAAGATTTTAGTATTGCTAATATCGTATATTCGGCTATGTATAAAAAATATGGATATGAAGATACTAATCAATATTTTTGTAATATTTTAGGTATTGATGATTTCGTTTTATTAAATTCATTTGATAATATATATTTAAAAGCGCAAACAGAAAGCGAATATATTATTCAAGATGAAGGTGAATTAGTAGATTGGTCTAATAAAAAAGACAAGATTGTTGGCGTATTATTTGACAAAGAGCCTTGGACATTAAACCAGAAAGCTGTTGAAAGAATAATGGATTCTGATTTAATTATTCATTCTACTGGTACGTTTTGGAGTTCTATCTATCCTACAATGTATTATGGGGATTTTTACAAGATTATAAATAAATCAAATGCTAAAAAAATCTGGGTTATGAATACCGAAGAAGATAAAGATGCTTTTGGTGTAAATGCATTAGACTTTATAAAGATTTATGAAAATCTTGGGCTTGATATGACACAATGGGATATTATCCAAAATTTAGATGCCGTAAAATCCCTTAAATGTCTAAATTGGGCATATAATTTTAAACTTGGAAATAATAAAGGCAAGAATGACTATAAAAAGGTTGGAAAAGCTATTTTTAAAGTTTATTATGGGCTTTATGAAAAGTTTGACAAAATTCTGTTAGATTTTGATGATACCATTGTTGGTCGTCAAGGGGAATATCCAAAGGCTTCAAAAGAAAACTTAAAATTAGTTCAAAAGGAAAATAATATTATTATTTCCTGCAATTTTTATAAATCATTAAAAGAAAGTTGTGCCAAATATGGTTATGACATTGATACTTTTGAAAATGAAATTTGGGCTAATGTAAATACAGATAAGTATGTTAAAGGTAAAATAAAGAAATCTATTAAAGAAAATAAACTAAAAGATTTTAAAAAAATCAAAAAGTTAATTCCAGATTGTTTTCAAGATATTACTGATTATTCTTGTAAATATTGTATAAAAATAAAACCTTTAACTTATGCTCAAAGGGATAATTTATGCCATTATTTAAATAAAAAGTTTAAAGAAAACAATATAAATGCTATTGCTTCTTTAACTGGGCGTACTACGGTAGATATTTTAAGCCCTTGTAATAAAAAGGGTATGGTCTGGTATCAAGAACGATATGGGTTATATAAAACACTTTATATTGGAGATGAAATATCATCTGGTAATGATAGCACTATTGCTTGTTGTTGTGATAAAGCCATAGAAGTTAAAAATCCAGTTGAAACTAATATTATCCTTAAATTGGTGAAATAATGATATATGGACTTATTATATCGGCTGGCAATCAAAAACGATATGGCGATAAAAAACCAAAAGCGCTTGTTAAAATAAAAGGTATTCCTTTGGTGGACATAAATATACTTAATTTAGAACAAGTTTGCGATAAAGTTTTTGTTGTTTGTTCGTATAATAATGAGCAATATTTTTCTAAATATAACCATATAACTATTGAAAGTGGATTTGGTTGTGGTGATGCTGTTATGAAAGCGTTAGATAAATTAAATTTAAAGCTATCTGATTGGGTATTTATACAATGGGGGGATAGTATTCAAGAAAAATGGATTTATAAATCTCTGCTTTATTATAAGCGCCCTGGGATAACAATCCCTTGTGTTATAGAAAACAAACCATATGTACAAATAATCCCGTCAGAAAGAAAAAGGGCTTTATTCTCAAAGTATGGTGAAAAAACATCAAAGGGCTATCACGATTTAAGTATTTTCTTTGGTAATGGTTTAGAAATATTAAAATCATTAAAGGAAACGGCTAGAAAAATGTCTAAAAATGGCCTATATAATAACAAGCACGGTAATGAATTAAACTTTTTGGATATTTTAAATGAAACTGAAATCCCATTACAGGTTTTGGTTTATAAAAATTACAAAGGATTTAGTTTTAATACGAAACAAGAATTAAAGGAGAGATTAAATGGTTTGGAAAATTAGAAAAGATGGAAAATTTGATACTGGAAGACCGTCTAAAATAGATGATGACATCCTTGGCAAACTTCATCAGGCTTTTAGTATTGGGTGTAGCGACGAGGAAGCCTGTGCTTTCGCGGAAATTAACCCAAGTACTTTATACGAATATCAAAAGAAAAATCCAGAGTATACCAAGTATAAAGAGCAGTTAAAACAAAAACCTATCTTAAAAGCAAAAAATACATTGGTTAAAAGCCTTGATGACCCAAAAATGGCATTGGAATATTTAAAGGCTAAAAAGAAAGATGAGTTTGGTCAAAGAATGGAAGTGACTGGTGCTAATGGGGAAGCATTAGCTATGCCTTCTGTTATAAATGTAGTTCCAGTAAGGGCAAAAGAGGATGGAAAGTGAAATTCCTGATATTCAATTACCAGAAAAAACAACATTTTTGGTAAACGAAAAACATAGATATAAGGTTTTATACGGAGGTCGTGGCTCTGGTAAATCTGTATCTATGGTTAGGGCTAGTCTTATATTGGGTATGCAAAGGCGGTTAAGAATACTTTGTGTTCGTCAATTCCAAAATAGTATCGCTGATTCTATCCATAAATTGATTTCTGATAGTATTTATGCTTTGGGTATAGAAAAATATTTTACTATTACACAAAACGCCATTCGTGGCTGTAATGGCACAGAATATATATTTAAGGGTATTCATAATAATCCACAGGAAATTAAATCAACAGAAGGTGTTGACCTTTGCCTTTGTGAGGAAAGCCAGAATATTACAGAGGAGTCTTGGGAAATACTTATACCAACTATTCGTAAAGAGGGTTCTGAAATATGGGTTTGTTTTAATCCAGACAGGGAAGATGACGCTACATATAAGAAATTTGTTAAAAATCCACCACCAGATTGTAAAACTATTCTTATAAATTATTATGACAATCCTTGGTTCCCTGAAACTCTACGAAAGGAAATGGAATATTGTAAAAGGATTGATTACCCAAAGTATGAACATATTTGGCTTGGGAAGACCGTTATGGAAACAGAAGCCCAGATATTTAAGGGTAAATTTGAGGTGGTTGATTTTGAAGCGGATGAGGGAACAGAGTTCTTTTGGGGAGCCGATTGGGGTTTTGCAAACGACCCAACGGCATTAGTAAGGTGTTTTATAGAGGATAATTGTTTATACATTGACTATGAAGCTGGGGGCGTTGGTGTTGAAATGGAAGAAATACCAAAACTATTTGATACAGTTCCAGAAAGTCATAGATGGGTTATTAGGGCTGATTGTGCTAGACCTGAAACAATATCTTATGTGGCTCGCCACGGTTATAAATGTATAGCGGCTAAAAAATGGAAGGGAAGTATTGAGGACGGAATTGAATATATGAGGTCGTTTGAAAAGATATATATTCATCCACGCTGTAAGAACATAATTGATGAATTTAAATATTATTCTTATAAAAAAGATAGGGTTAGTGGTGATATATTACCAATAATTGTGGATGCTTGGAACCACTATATAGACGCTACCCGTTATGCTTTGGAACCTTATATTCAAAATAAAGGTAAATTAAAGATACAAGACGATTGGGATAGCCAATTAAACGCCATAAATGATTAAAAATAATTCAATAAAATCAATAAGTTGTGAATTAGTTTAAAAAAAGCGCATTTTTTTGTTTACATTCATAAAAAAGTATATTATATTATATTCAGGACAGGTTAAAGGTCCAATAACAAATGAAAGGAAATTACTATGTGGACATATAATCAAGAAACAAATGATAAAGACCTTTGGGTTAATTTGGTAGATGAAAACGGCGAGCCGTTGGTTGATGAAGATGGGGAAATTATAGACGACCCAGATGGATATTTTTCAGATTATTAAGAAAGGGATAAACAAATGAAAAAATATACTTTACAAAGAATTTTAATGGATATGGGTATTGATTTTGATATATTTATTGAGAATATAGTCAATAAAGATGGTTCTGTATTTAAATTTAAATTAGATTTTATGGGTTGTAATACTGAAAAACAAATTAAACAATTAGTTGAAAAATATGTATAAGGGGATTTAAAAATGAGTACACGTAGTCAAATTAAAGTAATTGCCAATGGTAAAGAGTTGATGTTATATCATCATTGTGATGGTTATCCAGAAGGTGTTGGATATTGTCTGATAAAGATACTTAAAAAATATAGTAATGGATGTCGGTCAAGTGATTTAGTAATGAAAATGATAAATAGAGGAGATTTTGAAATTACTTTTGGAAACCATTGTGATATTGAATATTATTACGAATTAGATTTTGATAAGGTTAGAGTAAATTGTATGTCTGTAAATAATTGGGGCGATAAAATGGAAATTATAGAACATATAGACTTAGTTTATAACGAAGAAGAAGATGTAATGGTTGACGAAGAAATTTTTGAATAAAGGGGAATAAAAATGACTAAAACAAATGAACAATTACGGTTAGAAAATTTAATGGATAATTGCTATGGAACAGAGCATTATTACAGAAATCAATTATTGCCGTTCTTATATACTGATGGTGTAAAGACTTTTGTAGAAAATGCTGGTGGTGGTGCATTTTGGTTTTTAACTGAATGTATGGCATTTACAGTAAAGGCAAAAGAATTTATGAGCATTACTTTAAAGGTAAAAGATAGCAAAGGGGTAATACAGGTAGATGGAAAAGAAAAAAAGGAAATTCCTTATACAGATTGTCCCGATGGGGAGTGGGAGTTCTTTTATGAGCTAGAAAGTAAAGTTTTAATGTGGAGAGGGGAGTATTAAAAATGGATAATACATTAGTTTTAGAAAAACGTGGGTGTAATTTTTGGGAATGGTCAAAAGAAAAAAAAGAGAGTGATTTAGAAAACTTTAGATTATATACTAGAATAGAAAAAGAGGATAAGTTTTCTGATGGTGTGTTTGATATAGAAATAAGCACTCATTTTAGAGAAAGTAATCCTTTTGGGTGGAATGGTAAAGTATCTTCTTTTGTAGATGTCACAAAATATATTAAAGGGGATGCGAAAAGAGATTTTGATAAGTGTTTTTATATACATCCAAACAAAAAAGACTTATTAAAAGGGATAAATAATATATTTGGAACAAATTTTAATCAAATTGAAATAATGGGATAAAAATGAAAAGATATATTGAAAGTATAAATATAAATCTTGGAAGCGATAAAAAGGATTTTGAGGTAGCCGAAGCATTACGGTTATTAGCCAATTATATTGAGGATGGTAAATATTCTGGTATTGTTGGTTGGTCTGATGTTAGTTGGTCTGTTGATTTATCCGAAGAAGAATATGATGAAGAAAGCGAGGGCTAAATGAAAGTAAGTGAATTGATAGAATTTCTTAAAAAAGAAAATCCAGAAGCAGAGGTATTGTTATCATCTGATGAGGAAGGTAATAGTTTTGAGCCTGCCGATGGTGGATTTGCCTTTGGTAATTTTGATGTGGAAAAAGATAAAAAATACCCATTCAAGATACAAGACCAAATTTACCACGCAGACGCAAGTAAACTACACGGTGATTATATTATTATTTATCCATTATAAAGAAAGGAGATTAAACAATGGGAAGAATGATAACAGGTGATTTAGAAGGTAAGTGTTGGTTTGGTGTTCAACCTAGCGATTTTGCTGATAGATTTGGTTCAGCTGGATGCCAGCCATCATATTTGGAATATTGGTATGGTGAAGAACATTTACCACAAATTGAGGAAGAATTACAAAAAATCAAGGAAGACTTGGGTGAAAATCTAAAAAAATTGGATGACTTTTTTTATAGTCGCTTGGGTTATACTGATGAGGATTTACAAAAGGCTTTGGGTATGAATGAAAGCGATAGCAGAGAGGTTTTAAGCGAGTATGCAGACTATAAGTTTGGTATTCGTTTAAGGGATTATGTAAAAGAACACGGTGAATGCCAATTTGAAGTGGAGTTATAAAATGAACTTGGATAAAATAGAAAAAATCAGAAAAGAAGCGTATTATATTATACAGGATAAAGGGAAGGATGACGCTTATAGATTGGCTACGGATATTTTATGGTGGTTGTCTGCTCGTTATGGATATTGTATTTGGCAGACATATACCAGAGATGATGTGGAAGCCAATATTGGCAGAAAGCCAACCGATGATGATATGCGGGAACTTGAAGATAATTTACAATTCTTTGAAAATATAAGGACGGTTTAATATGGGAAGTGTAACAATTAAAGAATTGAGAGAAGCATTTAATGATGGCGCAAAGAAAGAAATAAATAGGTTTTCTATTGTTAGTTATCATCAAGGATATACAAACGCTTTATTTTGTGTTAAAAAGGGATTATCAACATTGGTTGGGGTGGAAACAGAACCACCAGTAACAGTAGAGGATATTGTAAAACTTGTCGGTAATTGGTTAGATGGTGCAGAAAGAGAGCTTGAACAAGTAAAAAAAGAACAGGAGTGGTAAAATATGTTTTATTCCGATGATATGATTAGATTATATATTGAAGATATTGATGATTTGCTTTCATTAAAAAAAATGGATATAAAAATATATAACCAAAATAGTAGAACGGAAGAACAATATTACAAATGGGAAGATGGTTATATTTGCTCTTATGATAAAAACGGGATGACTTGTTTTAATACATCTTTCCCGATAGATGAATATAATTATATATATACAGATGAATTTAATTTAAGGAGGTACAATGAAAAAATACAGAGCATATTGTAATTTAATGTTTCAAGGGACTATTGATATTGAAGCAGAAAATAGGGATGATGTTTATTGGTATATTAAACATAATTTCTGGGCGACATTAGATAATGTAAATAACGGAGATTGTGAAAATATAAAGCATTGGAGTTTTGACCACGGCATTAGTGATGTAAGTTTTGATATGATTGAAAGAATTGATGGAATGGGAGAAAGAAAATGATTGAATTAAATACAAAAGAAGAATTACAGGAAGTTATTGGCAAAGATGAATTATCGGCCGTTCAATGCTCAATGGCATGGTGTGGGTCGTGTAGGTCTATCAAGGCTCAAATTGAAGCCAAAGAGCAGGAATATCCAAAAATCAAGTTTTATTATTTGGATTTGGATAAGATTGATGTGGCAGATGAGTATAATATCAACGAACTGCCAGCCTTGATTGCTTTTAAAAAGGGCAAAGAGGTTAGCCGAAAGAATGAAGCAGAATTGTTTGATTGGTTAAATTTTTTAAGTCAAGACTGGGTTTGACATCCTTTCATTTATTATATAATATACAAAAGTCATAACCTAGACAGCTTGACAGACACCTTTGGAATGAGCCAGAGGTGTTTTTTGTTGACATTTCTAATATATTATGTTATAAGAAAAATGTGAGGATAACTGGTGGTACTTGTATAGCTTAACGGGAGAGTGCCGACCGTGGGTGTCGGAGGAGTTGGTTCAATTCCAACGCAAGATTTTAGGATAAGATAATCCACATCAGGTTTGCTAGCATTTATATCCTCACTGCATTGGGTAGTAGCACAGTTGGTAGTTGCACCTGACTGTTAATCAGGATGTCGCTGGTTCGAACCCAGCCTACCCAGCCATCTATCAGTAGCCCAACTTGGTAGGGCACTTGATTTGGGTTCAAGAGGTTGCAGGTTCAAATCCTGCCTGATAGACCAAAATGTCGGCTAGTTAAAGTGGTTATAACGAGGGTCTTATAAACCTTTATTTCTGGTTCAAATCCAGAGCCGACGACCAAAGGTTGCGTAATCCGTTAAAGAGGCGGGACAGACTGTAAATCTGTTGCTTATGGCTCACTTGGGGCGGTACCAAGAGCAACCACCAAAGCCGAATTAGCTCAATGGCAGAGCAACTGATTTGTAATCAGTAGGTTGTTAGTTCAAGTCTGACATTCGGCACCATTTTATTTGACAAATGATTTTTTTTATGATATATAAAAGATGTCCTAGCGATAGGATTTAGATAGACATATAAACATATAGATAAGGAGAAATAAAATGTTTATTAAAATTTTTTATGGCGATAGCCAAAAATACTTATTACTTCAATCAAACAACGTAACTTTGGATAAAACAAACAGACTTATTCATTCTGACTTATACCCTATTATGTGTGCATATATTGATGAAATGTCTTTGCCAGTAGGTGAAGAAGATGGAAAACTAATAGAATCCTTATGTGATTCATTTACATCAGTTGCTCAAACAGCGTACGCCGATAAAAACGTTCTTATTACTTTAAACGGTACTGTTGCAGAGATGTTTCCAAATACACCATACGAACTACTATGCCCTGTATTATCTGAAAAAGAAGAATATTTTAAAAACGAGTGGAAAACTAGTTGTAATTCTTCAAAAGAACAACCACTTGGAGCTTGCAATAAAAAACTTTCTGTCGTTGAAGTTGATGATAAAACCTATATTACATCTGGTCCAATATTCATTATGAATGATGATGGAAAGACTATAGATAGAGTTTAGGTTCGCATTTTCTTTTTGTATGGAGCTTGTGCGTTCCGACATCCAGATGGCGATTGCGTCTGGATGTTTTTGTTATTTGACATTTAATAAAAAATAATTTATACTTCTTTTGTAATTTTAAAAAGGAGATTAATATGGAACAAGTTGCATTTGTATCATTAAAAAATGAGTGGGAAGATTTGGATAGTTTGTTAACAGCAAGTTTGACAAGTGCCGCTACTTATTCTTTTGAGTGTCACGGTCCGAGTGATTGTCTGATTCAATTCGGTTCTTCAAAGCCGACAGATATGGCTGGAATTAAATTGGATGCCAATGGTATGAAGTTGTTATCTTATACAATCGGAACAGATGATATTTATGTTCGTGGTATTGGTGGAATTTCTACATTAAATATTGTCAAGACATCTGAATAATTGTTTGACAATAAAATAGAAATATGCTAGGCTGTTCGTATGAAAGAATTACGGAGAGTATATCCAAATAAGGGTGTAGAAGCCGAATATCGGAAAAAATTGGGCAAATTGGTTGACCTTATGTCCAAATCTGTTATGTATTGGCTGTTGGCAGATTGGGGTGGTAGAACGGCTCGTGAAATGGCTATAATCTTGCGCAAACGGATAAAACAATGGGATAAGGTATTTGGTAAGGAAGCCGAAAAGATTTCTGTATGGTTTGTTAAAAGTGTTAAAAAGCATACTGAATTTGGTATGAAGTCAGCTTTTAGGGAAGCAGGGTATAAATTAAAGGCAGATGTTCCTAAAAATACAGAATTAGGTGTTGAGATAGAAAATCGGTCATTGATAAAGAGCATTCCTGAAAAGTATTTTACAGGAATTGAAACTGTGGCTATGATGGCTCTGTTGTATGGGTGGAATAAGGAAACGCTAACAGATGAAATTAAAAAGCGGTATAGAATAACGATAAGGCGGACAAAACTTATATCAAGCGACCAAACTCATAAAACAACGGAACTTTTTAAGCGTGCTATCTGTCAAGAAGCGGGTATTCGGTATGGCAGATGGGTATATACTTGGAGAAGTGAAAAGCCACGGGAAAGCCACGTTGAAATGAATGGTGCTTTATTTGATTTAAGTCGGGGTTGTTATGATTATTATGACAATGAGTATATATTCCCAGCCCAAAAGATAAATTGCAAGTGTGATTTCAAACCTGTAATTTTTGAAATGGGTGATGATATAGAAAGTTTAATGCGAAATAAAAGACAAAAACCGATTTGACAAAGGGAATTTTTTTTGCTATGATGGGCTTAAAGGTTAAATAAATATGATTGTTTTTGATAAAAACACTTTTGGAAGTAATAGAGAAATTGACAGCAATGGCTTTTTGCGGGTTGATGAGTGTAATATTAGCAAATGCCAAATTCGTCCGTATCTTGGTCGGGAAATTCCTAACTGGCGTGAGTTCGGATTAGAGCCCGATAAGATTTATAATGTATATTGCCCAAAAGAAGAATTGGAAAAGGCTTTGCCGACATTTAATAACCTGCCTTTAACAAGAGAACATATTGAAGTTGATGTGGATAATGTCCCAAAAGAAAAGATTGTCGGTAGTTTGGGCGACCACGCTAGTTTTGAATACCCGTATTTAAAGAACAATTTAATTATTTATGATAAAAAGGATATTGATTTGGTAATGTCTGGAAAGAAAAAGGAATTGTCCTGTGGGTATCGTTATACACCTGTGCGTCAATCGGGTGATGTGGATGGGCAACATTATGATTTCGTAATGACGGACATTATTGGAAATCACGTTGCTTTGGTTAAACAAGGTCGTGCTGGGAGAGATGTTATGGTGGCAGACAGTTCAAAAGGTATTTTAGAAACAATCAAGGAGAAGATTATGGCTGTGTTTGATAACGATTTGGTAGGGGATGAATTTAAAGAGAGTGAACATCCTCGGGCAAAGAATGGGCAATTTACAAGCGCAGGTGGTTCTAGTTCTAGTGGTTCTATTGAACACAATGGTGCTAAAATTGACATCAAAAAAGACGGTAAATACGCTGATATTAAGATTTATGCCCCTGAAGGTAAAAAGTTCAAGAATGGTGATACATTTTATACAACTGAAGCCGAAGCTGATAAAGCCGAAGAATTAGCCAAAAAGATTATTGACAATGAATTTGGCGGTTCTGAAAACAAGAAAGATTATGAAGAAAAAACTCAATCTTTTTCTGATTTTTACAAGGATTTTGAACGGCGTGAGGATAATAACGACCACTCTGGAAATGCTGTTGCGTTGGCGAAAAGATATGGTGATGAAAAGGATGTAAAAGAAGCAGAAGAAATTTTGAAATTGCACGATGAAAGAATGGAATTGACTCCTGACTTGTATAAAAGACGTAGGGTATTAGAAGAAAAATTTATCCCTATGATGAGTAAAGAGGGGGATGATTTTGAAAAGAAAGCAAAAGAACACGCACAAAAGTTGGAAGAACGGTCTGGTTCTGAAAAGAAAGATGCTGGTTCTGAAAAATCCGATAAACAAAAAGAGTATGCAGATTGGTGGGGTGGGTTATCTGATAGAGAAAAGAAAGATACCATTCTTGCTCTTGCAGATAAAGACCCAAAAATTAAAGAACTTCTTGGTGAAAAACTTTATAGGAGTATTGTTGGAGACGCTAAACTTGATAAAGCAGAGCAAGAAAAAGTTGGTGTCGTGATGAAAGAATTTAAAGAAGGCGAATTAAAGTCTGGTTCTGGTGAAAAAGTTACAGACCCGAAGCAAGCGATTGCTATTGCATTATCGGAAGCGGATAAGATTGCTAAAGATAAAGAAATTCCTGAAAAGCAGGATGAACCCGAAAAGGCAGGGGATGAAGTAGCCTTAAATAAAGGAGAAGAAGAAATGGCTGAGGAAGTCAAAGAAGCTCCTGCCGAAGAAAAAGTAGAAGAAACCAAAGAAGAAGTGGTGGAAGATGCTTGTGGTAAGGCAGAAGATAAAAAAGAGGTCAAGCCTGCTTGTGATGAAAAAGAAGACAAGCGGAAATTGATTGACGAAATCGGTGGTATCCTTAAAGATAAGTTGTCCGAAGAAGATTGGCGGACAGTTATCAAAAAGGCTGAGGAATTGGCTTACAATGACTCGGAACGCTCTGCTGATGATGAAAAGAAAGACGACCTAAAAGGCAAAGAAAAAGAATCCTTTGCTGAGGGCGTTAAATATGGTGAGGAAAAAGAAAAAGCCGAACCAAAGAAATTAGACTCTGAACACGAATCAGAGGGTATGAAAAAAGCAGAAGAAAAGAAAGAAGAAAAGAAAATGGCAAAAGATGAAGCGATGGTAATGGATGCGGATGCTATCCGTGCCGAAGCCAAAGCGGAAGTAATTGCTGATTTCAAGGCTCGTGAAACTGCTCGTCGTGCTGTTCGTAAGATGGTCGGTGATGTGGATGTATTCGCTTTTGATTCTGCGGATGAAATTTACAAGTTCGCTTGTGAAAAAGCAGGTATGAACTTGAACGAGATTGTCAGTTTTAAAGACGCTTTCCAAGGGTTATCAATGGTAAAGGGTGGAAAACTGGCGATGGATGCTTCCCCCGTTAGCGGAAGTAATGTGGAATGTTTTAAAGACATTCGTATTGCATAAATAAAAAAGGAGAAAAGAAAATGGCTTTTCAAAGTACTGTAAATCGTATGCCGACATACGGTATTCAAGGAGATGTTGCGAATGGACAAGTTCCTCATTACACTCCGACGACACCGCGTGTGGCTACATCTGCCACAGTTGCTTGTGGTGATTTTGTGTGGGTGACCGACACCAATGGTGTTGCCACTTGTGCAAAGGCTGGTTCGGGTAAACCGACTGGTATCGTTCAACGGACAATGGATTTCCCGTTGGCTGCAACATCCGAAGGTTCTCTGGTTATTCCAGAAGGTCGGACTTGTTCTGTTGTTGTATGGGGTGATATGTTTGTCAAAACGACAGACTCTGCTTCCGTCGGCAAGAAAATTTTTGTAAATAACACAACTGGTGCAATTACTTGCGGTAATGCTGGTGCTTCTGTGTCGGGTGCTACCGAAACAGATTGGGTTGTCAAATCTTTGGCAAACAACGCTGCTGCTGCTGGTGGTTCTGTCGTGATTGTTTCTAACGTTGGATAAGGAGAAATAAAAGATGGATATTAACACTTGTAAAGAATATGGTATTGATTTAGGTCAATACAAAATCTGTGGGGAACAATCTGAAGGTGTTATGGCGTTGGATGCCGCTTTGGTGACAACTCCGAATGCTGGAATTCCTGTTGAACTGTTGACATTCTTTGACAACCGTGCAATTCAAGTTTTGTTAGCAAAACGTGCTGCTACGGAAGTGTTCAACGAAGTCAAGGCTGGTTCTCGTGCTGACGCTGTTCGTAAATTCCGTATTCAGGAAACGACAGGTTACACTCAACCGTATTCTGATTACGCCAATAATGGTAAATCGGATGTCAACTACAACTTCCCTGCTCGTGAAAACTATTTGTTTGAAACGACAATCGCTTATGGCGACCAAGAAATTGCCGAAACTTCTCGTGCAAAGATTTCTTTGGTGGCTGACAAGCAAATGGCTGCTGCTACGGCTATCGCTGTTGATATGAACAAGTTCTATATGAACGGTGTTGCTGGGTTGCAAAACTATGGTTTGTTGAACCAACCGAACCTTCCTGCTGCTATCGTTGCGGCTAATGGTGCGGCTGGAACTGCTACTTGGTCAACAAAGACAGGGACAGAAATCTACAACGACATCGTGGCTTTGATGTCTGATATTGCTTCTCGTACAGAAGGTAATGTTGACCAATCTACGAAGTACAAATTGGTTGTCGGTCCGAGTTCAAATGCAGAATTGAACAAACTGAATGCTTTTGGAACTGAAACAGTTTTGGCTCTGATTAAACGTAACTTCCCGAATTTGGAAGTGGTTGTTGCGCCAGAATATGACGATTCAACAAAGAAAATTCAGTTGATTGCTTTGGATGTTGATGGAACGCCGACAGGTGAAATGGCATACAGCGAAAAATTGATTGCTGGTCGTGTCATTCCTGATTTGTCCAGCTATCGTCAGAAATTTATGGCTGGTACATACGGTGCGGTTATCTATCGTCCTGTATTAGTGTCAACAATGACTGGTATTTAATTATTGAATGGAGGAATAAGATGGTTAAAATGAAAAATACCGAAAAGAAAGTTACAGAAGAATTGAATGAAAAGGCGACGGCTTCTCTTGAAGAAGCCACCGCTAAACAAAAGGAAACATCAAAGGGTAATGTCACGGTTGCTTGTGGTATTCCTATGGGTTTGAAATTAGAGCTCAAAGATGGACCTCTTGTTTTGAAGGGTTGCCCTATGTCACATATTGTCAATGCCAGAGATGGTGGGTTTTTACCCGCTGGTAAGTATGGTTTGACAACTGTAACGGAAGCACAATGGGAAGAAATCTTGTCAAAATATGGCAAGTTTGATTTCGTTGTGAATGGTGTTGTGTTTGCTACAAAGAGCCAAGAAGAAACTATTGCGAAGGCAGAAGAACTGTCTGAAACAAAGCGGACTGGTTTTGAGCAAGCAGACCCGAAAAAAGGTAGAACAAAAGCCAGTAAAGGTGAATAAAAGATGAGTGGTGGTATTGTAGAATTTGATTATAACTATTTACAATCGGCATTTCCTGAACTGAAAATGACGCCGACGAGTGCGAAAATCGCATTTGATATAGCTTGTCAGATTGTAAACAATACCACCAACTCTTATGTTTGTTGTTGTTGTAAGCGCAAACATCTATTAAACCTTTTGACGGCACATATATTGTTTTTAAATAATCGTGGTGCTGGGAATGTTGGGACGGTAGGAAATGCAAGCGAGGGTAGTGTATCGGTAGGATATGCGACATCTGGAATTGATAAGTTGGGTGCTGGGTATTTTGGGCAAACTCAATATGGACTATTGTTCTGGCAGATTGCACAACAATTTATGTCAGGATTTTATGTGCCGTGATAAAGTTTAATATAAAGATAGATGATAAAGAGATATATAAGGAGTTGAAGAAGCAACACGCTAAAATAGAGGTGGGCTTTTTTGAAGGGGAAAAATATCCAGATGGAACTCCTATTGCCGCTGTGGCTGCTCATAATGAGTTTGGTGGTGGGCATACACCGCCAAGACCTTTTATGAGGACTTGTATAGAAAGACGTCGTGGAAAATGGCGTAAGGTTGTAAGGGATAATCTGGCTAAATATTCTGATGTAAGAAATACGATGGCTGAATTAGCACAAGTAATGGTTGAAGATTTAAAAGATTATATAAAAATCTGGACAAATCCACCAAATGCGCCATCTACTATTGCGAAGAAAGGGTTTAATGACCCGTTGATTGATACTGGTCGGATGTTAAATTCTGTGGATTGGAGAGGAGATTGGTTATGAATTTACACGAAATTGCCAGTTCTGCTATCAATTCAATAAATCCGTTTCAGAATATTACCATAACGCCGAGAGGAAGTTATACGGTAAATGATTATGGGGAAACGGTAGTTAGCGATGGGACATCTTATACTGTAAAGGCAGATGTTCAACCTGTAACAAGCGAAGATATTAAATTTATCAATAATTACAATGAAAGCACAATATATAAAGCGTTTTGGGTTAGTGCTAATACGTTTGGGCTTAATCGTCCTATGGCTCGTGCTGGGGATAGAATTTCTTGTAATGGCAAGACGTATTATGTAACGAGTATGCCAGAGGATTGGTATGAAACAGTTGGGTGGTCGCATTTCATAGGTGCATTACAATTACCACCAAAGGAGGTATCAAATGGCAACTCGTAAGCAGGAAATCCAGCAAGGTATTCGGGAGATGTTAAAAAAATATACAGATTGCGCTCCTGAAAAGATTTTGGCAGGGTATAATAATCACGTTCAATTACCTTCCGACAATGATTATATAATTTTTACAGTTTTAAATCCTCGTAGATATGGAACGCCTATTGTAGAAACGACCATTAAAGGAAGTACGAGTTATCAAGACTTCCGTTGCGAGGTTCAGATAGATTTTTATGGTAATTTTGCTTTTGACCGTGCTTGTGATATAGTAAATATATCAAGGACAGAGTTCTTATGCGAATTTTTGTCACAATATGGAGTACAGCCGATTTTTGTAGATGAAGCACAAAATTTGACTGGAATAAGTGGTGAAAAGGGGTATGTAGAACGATGGACGGTCAGATTGGAGATTGATTATCGTGATGCCGTTAGCGTTAGTCAAGATAGTTTTAACACGGCGAGTTTAAATATTTTTGAAACGGAGTTTTAAATATGACTATACCTGCTTCACAATTAGTTGACATTACTCCCCGTGTTATTGGTGGTGGATTGTCTGGATTAGCATTTGTGGGGACATTCTTGTCAAAAAGCACAAGACTTCCTGCAAATCAATCGGTGCCGTTTTATTCTCAAAAGGCTGTTGGTGAATATTTTGGCACATCATCTGATGAGTATGCTTTGGCTGGTAATTACTTTATTGCTGATAGTAATTCTAGCAAAAAGCCAGATGTTTTATGGTTTTTTAGAAAATTAGATAGTGCTGTTGCCGCTTTCTTGCGTGGTTCTTCAAATCCTGCCAAATTGGATGAATTGAAAGCGATTACTGCTGGGACATTGACCATTACGGTTGATGGAACAGTTAAAAATTTAACTGGTTTGGATTTTTCTTCTCAAACATCTTTTAGTGGTGTTGCGAGTGTTGTTCAAACAGCTTTAAGTGGCGCTACTTGTACTTGGGACACAAATTTCAATGCTTTTGTGATTACTTCCCCGACTACACCGACAACGGATGCTTCGGCAAGTTCTTTAACATTTGCAAGTGGAACAGCGGCAGAAGCTATGGGATTAAATGCAGGAACATTATCGCAAGGTGCTTTGGCGGCTTCTTTAACTGAAACAATGGATGCCTGTGTAAATTCAAACAGCAATTTCTGGTCGTTTATGCCTATCTGGAAAGAAGAAAGTTCAGATGCTTTGGAATTGGCTGGATGGTGTAACAATCAAGGTGTTCGGTTTATGTATGCTATGGTTGATACAACCGAAGCTGGTAAAACGGCAAATAATACGGCTTGCTTGGCATATCAAGTAAAAGATTACTATGGTGTTTGTTCTTTGTATAACACGAAGGCTTTGGGTGCTATGGCTATGGGTATTGGTGCGGCTATCAATCCTGCTCAATTAAATGGTCGTAAAACTTGGGCATACAAGCAACAGAATGGATTGGCTTTCACGGTCAATGATGAAACATCTGCTCCTGTATTGTTGGCAAATGGTTATAACTTCTATGGAGATTATGCCACGGCTTCAAATCAATTCAAATTGTTCCAAAATGGACAAATTTCTGGAAATGCTAAATGGATTGATACATACTATGGGCAAATTTACATCCGTGATGGATTGCAAAATGCTTGGATTAACGCTTTAATGATGAATAACACAGTTCCGTATAATCAATCTGGATATGGAATTTTACGGGCTGCTGCTATGGACATCATCAATTCGGCTGTCAATGCTGGGTTTATTCGTCAAGGCGTTAAATTGAGTGAAAGTCAGAAAGCCACAGTTCAAAGCGAAGCTGGTTTAGATATTAGTGGTGCTTTGGAAACACAAGGTTGGTATTTACAAATTCTTGACCCGACAGTTCAAGTTCGGTCAGAACGTGGAACGCCAGTTGTGAACTTCTGGTATATGGATGGTGGCTCTGTCCAACTCATTCAAGGGACATCAACTGTATTGTTATAAGGAGAGAAAACAATGAGTAAAGATATTACATCAGCAAATGCAAGTGCCTATCTGTATGCTTCTATTTTTCCTGCTGGTTTAAAGTTGGAACAATTTGGTACAGATAGTGCTTGGACACAAGATAACTATGAAACGGTAGAACATCGGATGGGTGTTGATGGTAAAATGGCGGCAGGTTATACACCTGTTGAAAAGGAAATTACCTTTACGTTTGAAGCCAATAGCCCGACATTGAATGGTCTTGACCTGTTATGGCAGACGACAGAAGTGTCGCAAACACCGATTTTCGGTCAGATTATTATTACTGTGCCGTCTATCAAAAAGACATTCACGTTAGTAAACTGCATTTTGACAGGGTATAAATTATTGCCGAATGCAGAACGTGTTTTGGCGCCGATTGATGCTTCGTTTACTTGCGAAAGCATTACTTCGGTTCCGTTAGCTTAAATCATTTAATTGGAGGATAAAATGAGAAAAGAGATAGAAATCAAGATTGAAGCAGGTAGGGACGCTGGCAAAGTATTCAAGATTGAAGAAATGCCAGCCGTTCAGATGGACAGATGGGTGACTAGGGCATTGTGTATGCTCGGTCGCTCTGGTTCTGGTTTATCGGCTATTGGTGGTTCAACTATGGAAGAATTGTTACAGGCTTTTTCAAAGTTGGATTTTAAAGATAGCGAACCATTATTGAATGAACTGCTTGCTTGTTGTTCTTTTAAAAAGGATGGAACTTTGGTAAAGATGGAAGGTTCAATGGTAGATTCTGTAATTGAGGATTGGACAACAATTTTTAAATTAAGGATTGAAGCATTGAAGTTAAATCTTGGTTTTTTAGAAGAAGGCGGGGACTTGAAGTCAAAATAAAGACGAACAAGTCCTTGGCAGGATATGTCAATGTTCCGCCAATGATAGGTGCAGTAGTCAATAGTAGGTTGGCAACGCTATACGAGTTAGAAACGGTTTATGGGTTAGAGGATTTGTTTAATCTGTATGAAATCATTATAATAAAGGTAGCGAACGAACAAAAACAGATTGAGGAAGCACAACAAAGACGAAAAGGTAGAAGATAGATGGCAGGGCTAGCATTAGAATCAATTAAAATTGAAGTCTTATTAAATGGCAAAAAGGCTCTTATGGGGCTTAAAGAATTTAATAAGAGAATAAAAGGCTTAAATAAACCAGTTAAATCTGTAAACAATATGTTTGGTAAAATGTTTAAGCTTGCTGGTTTTGCTGGCTTTGCCAAAATGGCATTTGATGCTCAAAAACTTGGTCGGGAATTGGGCTTAATTTCTGATAAGACAGGAATAGCGGCTAGTAAAATATCAAAAATGCAAAGTGCTTTTTCTGCTACTGGTGGGAATGCCAAATCTTTAAGCAGAGTTATTACCAACATTACATCTGGTTTAGCCCGTCTTTCAATGGGCGATGCTTCAATGGCTTCAAAATTATCTGCTATGGGCATTAGTGCTTGGGATAATGGTGGTAATGTAAAGACTTCTGATGTTGTTTTAGGTGATATTGCTGAATGGACAAAAACCCAGTTAGATATGGGTAGGTCAATGCAGGAGGTATCACAATTTTTACAAGATAATTTTGGAATACAGCAAGATTTAGTCAATCAGCTAGCTCTCGGTCGTTCTGGTTTTAACCAATATCAAGGACAAATGGCGAAGACCGTTGGCTCTTTACAAGATGAGGAAATTGATAATCTTAAAAGTTTAAATACTTCTTTTTCAAGACTAAAAGAAACAGTTGTGGTTTTATCTGATAAAATAATAGCTGGAGTAGGTCCTGCATTAGAATTTTTTGCCGATTTATTACAAATAGGTATGAAAAATTTACAGGATGTTTTTGATTATCTTGTAGAATCTTTCCGAGAAATAGTTGGTAATGGAGATGAAGTAGCTGAGCTTTTTGGATTTTTAAAAGGTGTTTTAACTGCATTTTCTCTTGTTTTAAAGGGGATTGTAGATGTATTAAAAGGATTTTTCCAAGCTATCAAAATGGTGGGCGAATGGATTGGTAATTTCCTTGCGTGGGTAGCAAATAAGTTTGGATGGTTAACTGGTAGCACAGATGATAGCTCTATTGATGAAAAGAATAGAAAAAATGTTGAAGAATATATTAAGAAAAATAATTTATCAACAAAAGAAGCAAATGAGTTAAGATTAAAATTTGGGATGGGTAAAAAGGAATCTTTATTTGATGAACTTCCAAGTGTCCCAATTTATGATGAAGAAGGTAACTTATTAGATTTATCACAAATACCTTTAATCAATGAAGGTGGGGATAATACAAATGTTGAAGCGAATGTAACAAACAACTTCTATGGGGATGTTGATAAACAACAAGTTGCTGATGGGGTTTCAAATGGAATAAAAGTTGGTATTGGGGCAACACCAGCATTTAATGGTGGAAGGATAAGATAAAATGGCATTACTATCAGATTTATTTTCAAAGGTTACAACATCACTTCCATTACTTAAAATAAGTAAATGGGATATTATGGTTAAAAAAGGACAGGCGCCAAAAAGAAAATCAGACAACCAAATATCTGAATGGATAAGGAAAGCAGAAGAAGGTGTATCTTATATTCAAGACGCTGTTGCTAGTATATTTCAAGAGCCACAAGATAAGTATGAAACCATTGCTCGTTTTGATAGTTTTGTTTCGTTTAATGGAAAAAGAGAATCACAAATTGTGCAAAACGCTATTGAAAATGGTTCTTTTCGGTCAGTAAACAAAATTAAAAAGCCAAATACTTGTGTTGTGGAGTTAGCAAAGGGCGGTTATAGAAGTGAAGTAGAAGCTTGTTTGGAAGCGTTAAAAAAGGTAAATGAGTCTTTACTAATCTGTCGTGTTGTTACACCGTTTGGATATATGGACAACTTAAATATGATTGGTTTAGATTATAGTTATACGAGAGATAGTGGTTCAAATTTATTGATTGCCAGAATGACCTTTCAAGAAGTTAGATATGGTTCAATTAAAGAAAGTAATACAAAATTGCTTACGAATAATATAAAAAATCCTGCTGATGCCACAAAAGCAAGTACTGGGACATTAGCTAGCAAGATGAGGTTTGAAAAATGACTCAATATGTAATACCTTTATCACAAGTTCCAAATCAGGAATTTAATATTACTCTTGGAGAGCAAGAATGTATATTTACATTTATAACTCGTGGAGTTTATATGTATATGAATTTAACTGTTGATGGAAAAAATATCATCAATGGGCAAATTTGTTTAAATAATGTTCCTTTAATTCAATATAAAAGTTTAAAATTCAAAGGTCAGTTATACTTTACAGATACACAGGGTAATTTAGACCCGTTGTATTATGGATTAAATGACCGTTGGATTTTAATTTATGAGGATAGCAATGCTTAGTAAAAAAAAGATTAAAGTAGTTATTCAGATGGTGGACAAGAAAGTAAAATTTTTTGCGCCAAATGTAAATACTTTAACTTTTGAAGATTTACCAATTGATGTAAATATAAGCGTTGTTGAGCTTCCAAGTGGTGGAAATGCCAAGATTAAAATTTATGGTGCTTCACAATCACATTTGCAAATGATTACCACAATTCAATGGAAGCAACCCTTTATAGCGCAAAAAGCCGTATATGTTTATGCTGATGATGGAGATGGGTATAAACTGCTTTTTGAGGGTAATATTGTAAATGCATTTCCTCGCTATGAAAGTGCACCAGATGTCTATATTGACATAGAAGCAAATATGGGGGCTTATCACAATATGAAAGAAGTTCCTCCATTCTCTCGTAAAGGAGAAGTCCCCACCTCACAAGTTTTTAGAGATATTTGCGCTGATTATGGTGTTGATTTTGTAAATAATGGAGTAATGACAAGTTGTAAAAATCCTTATTTTGACCAGCACGGATTATCAAATAGACTTACAGCGGCTGCTGCTGCTTATAATGTATATGTAAAAGAATTTAATAACAGAGTTGAGATTGCGCCAAAGGCTTGGTATGGGAAAAAATGGTCTTTTACAAAACAAAGTTATATTGGCTATCCACAGCCAACTCAAACAGGTATAAAAATAAATCTTGATACGATATATGCGGTAAATCTGGATGATTACTTCAATATAGATGGAAGTGAAGTTTTTTATGCAAATGATAGTTGGAAAATTATAAAATATGGGTATTCTTTATCAACTAAAATTGGTGGTAGATGGTTTATGAGCATTGATGGAAGTAGGGTATTTATATGAGTGAAGAATTACAAATTGGTGCGACATCCTCTGATTTGGTAGATGAGTATAACTCATTGATTTATATAATAAAATCAGAAATAACAAAAATCAATACAGCTGATTTGGTTAGGGTTATTGCCATCAATGAAGGGACGATAGATGTTCAGCCATTGTTGGGAAGTGTCAAGGCTGATGGTTCTATGGTTGAAACAAGTCCTATTCATAATGTCAGATATTTTCAATGGCAGTTCGGGTTGAATAAAATCAAGGCGGTACCTGCTGTTGGTGATATTGGGTTATTGGTTTGTTGTAAAAGGGATATTTCCAATGTAGAAAATGGGAACGTTGGTAGTTTTAGACAATTTTCTATGGCGGATGGGATTTATATTGGTGGAATAGAGGGATTAAATCAGCCAGCGACACAAAGTATAGAATTTGCACAAGATAATTTAACTATAACAGGGACTGGAACTATAAATATCAATGCGCCAACCGTGAATGTGAATAGTGAGGTTGCAAATATTACAGCAACGACATCATCAACGATAGAATCGCCAGTTGTTTCTGTAAATGCTAGTACGAGTGCCACGATTACAAGTCCTTCTGTTAGTTTGGGTGGTTCTGGGGGTAAAAAAGTGGCATTAGATGGGGATTTTGTTATGTCTGGTAATGTTACGGTTGGGACTATTGTTGCCACATCGGAGGTAACGGCTTTATAAGGAGATATTATGAAAACAATCGGATTAGAAAACAATGATTTATATGTAGATGAATTTAATAATCTTGGGATAAAAGATGGACTTGAAAGATTGGCACAAGATGTTGCTTCATCTGTTAAAGTCTGGAAGGGTGAATTACCTCGTGATATTCAGCGTGGTATTGATTATAATGATATTGATGGTATTCAAGATACTTTAAATCACGATATTATTCAGCAAGCAAACTTGGTAGAGGGAGTTGCCGAAGTAACGGTTGATTACGAACGGAGAGAAAATCGGGTTTTAACGCCTACAATTTATGTAAAGAGTGAAGATGGGGAAGTAGTAGAAGTTTAATTTGACAATTTCAAAAAAATTGACTATGATTATTACAAAGGTGGTGTATAATGGCAGGACAAATTGAAGTAAACGAAAATGGTATAATTGTTCCAGACGCTTCTGAAATAAAAGGTGCATTTCAAGGCGTTTTTACAAATGCTATGGGGACAGATTTAAATCTGGATGATTCTACGCCACAGGGTGTTTTAATTGATGATTTAACCACCGAAAAACAATTAGATAATGCTCAAATTCTTTATCTTATGAATCAATT
>Ga0265298_10000472_pt1 | contig 59686 bp, 87 predicted proteins | sample AusTroGonzalo_MG_3_FD_193486 | JGI IMG/M metagenome (GOLD analysis project Ga0265298, IMG submission 193486) | Bovine rumen microbial communities from tropical cattle in Woodstock, Queensland, Australia - Gonzalo_01 | ecosystem: Host-associated > Mammals > Digestive system > Stomach > Rumen ... | reverse complement strand
TGGTGAACGGCCTCTAACAAAGACCTTCCATGGTGAACGGCCTCTAACAAAGACCTTCCATGGTGAACGGCCTCTAACAAAGACCTTCCATGGTGAACGGCCTCTAACAAAGACCTTCCATGGTGAAGACCCTAAGATATGAAAGGAGATTAATGTGGCTAATGAACAAAAAACCCGGTATGCTCTAACTACAGTAGACAATCCGTATGACCCGTTCACACAGTTTGACTCCTGGTTCTTATATGATGTAGAAAAAGGATACAATACTTGTGGTTTGCTTGCTAGAATTGTAAATGAAAATGAAGAAATAATTGATGAAGTTGATGAAGATGAAGAAAATACGCAAATTGAGAAAGCTATTGACATTATAATAAAAAATGACTTTACAAATATGTACCGTAAAATAAAAAGATAGTGTATGCATTTTAGAGTGCACATTATATAATTTATATGTCTGTGTAATACTATAGAGTGACAGTATTATATACACCCCTATATCACATATTATTATAATATATTAATGTATTTTATTTATAATTTATAATATTTTTAATTTTAATTTATTTATGTAATAATTTATAAATAACTTTTTATTTAAAATTTTATTAATTTATACATAAAAATTAATATTTATACATATTTTTGTAAATAAATACATGTAAATATATGTACATATGTGTTAATAATACATATGCCCCTCTATAATTTATTAGTGTTTGCTATAATTTTTTAATAATTTATAAATTATTTATTAAAAATTTATTTTTACATAATTAATAAATAAAAATTTTATTCTGTTTATAATTTAAATTGCTATTTTATGTTAATTTATTAAAAATTAATTTTATAAAAAATTATAAAAATTTATTATTTTATAATTTTAAAGAAATTTTTAAAATTTATAAAAATATTTTTTGTAATTTTTTAAAATTTTTATAAATTAGCATAACTGATAACAAAAAATTGTAAACAGGGGGAGGGGTCCACCAATTTTGCACCCCCTATACAATCGCGGCGGTCTTAAAAAATTCCCCGGGGGTAAAATTTATGGAATGTTTTGCTGATATCAGACTCAAAAACTGTGGTAAAAGTATATAGAATTAGATATAAAACACTTTCAAAGGAGAACAGAACATGCCTAGGAAGAAAGAAATCACTGAAGAAACTATAGAAAATGTTTCAAAAGAAAATTTAAAAGAAGAGGTAAGACCTGAAAGAAAGAGAAGAGCAGCTAAAATTATTGAAGAACCAGTTGAAGAAAAGAAGGATTCTTATGTAGTTGTAGCTGATATTCTCAATGTAAGGTTTGGTCCTGGATACGGATATCGAATTTATAAACAAATAGTAAAAGACACACGAGTTGATGTAACAAATATCAGTAATGAGTTTGGTGAAATTGAACCAGGTCTATGGGTTGCTATGAAATTCCTTGAGAAAATTTAAATATCTAAAACATAGCAGAAAAATAGTAAAAGAATGAGGGTAAGATCATGAAGAGATCTATGATTTTTATAATTTATTGTGTGATCACACTGATCTGCTATGTTTATAATAATTACGCAGGTCGTAGAATGGAGGTTCATGCAATAAACGGATCAGACCCTTATGTTTTGTGGTTCGCGAATACAAAACTTATTGCAACAATAAGGAAACAATTACGTGAACTAAAATTTTATGACAAAGCAAGTGCTTTTACCTTATGTGTTGATCGAATGATTGATGCATTTGGTAAAAGTATTTGTTATATAAAAGGACGGTGATAAATATGACAGAAACAGGTGAAATAATTCTGGCTATAATTGCAGCTGTCCTCAGCTCTGGTATTGTACAATACATTATTAATAAGATTGACAGTAAAAAAAGTAAAATAGAGAAAAAACTCGATGTAATAACTGATAATCAAACAAAGACAGATAGTAAAGTTGATCAATTATCAGAAAGATTTGACGAGCATCGAGCAACTTTAGCTCGAACACATATTTTAAGATTTGCTGACGAGCTTCGTAATGGGACAAGTCACTCTGACGAGTATTTTAGACAGCAGCTTCAGGACATAGACACATATGATAAATATTGTAATGAGCATCCGGAGTTTGCTAACGGTTTAACAAGACTCGCTAGTAAATATATACAAGAAGAAGCCTGGAACCACTATCATATTCCTGCTAACAGCAATAAGGAGTAAATTCAAAATGCCCTGGCAGTACTATAATCCTAATCCGAAAGACAATTTAGTCGGCGATTGTGTAATAAGAGCTTTGACTTTAGCATTAAATGAAGATTGGGATAAAACATATCTTGCCGTTTCAACACAGGCATACGAAATAAAAGATATGCCCTCATCAAATGAAACCTGGGCAATGCTTTTAAGACGAAAGGGTTTCAAGAGATATATTATTCCTAATGAATGCCCTGATTGTTATACGATCGAAGATTTTTGTAGGGATAATCCTTGTGGAACTTTTATATTAGCTACTGGTACTCATGTAGTTGCAGTAGTTAATGGTTTTTACTACGACACATGGGACAGTGGTAAAAAGGTCCCTATTTATTACTTTAAGAAAGAAGACTAAAAATGGCCTACCCTAATTACATTCCTCAGATCTATCCTTCCCCAATGCCTGGAACACAGAGCTATAATTTTCAAACACCTCAGCCAACATATTCAGACCCTATTTGGGTCCAGGGAATTGCTGGTGCTAAGTCTTATCCTGTAGCTCCAGGTCATTCAACTCCTCTGTTTGACAGTGAGGATCTCAAAGTTTACATCAAGACAGTTGATCAGTCTGGAGTTCCGCAGCCTCTTAGATGTTTTAGGCTGGTTGAAGAAAATCAAAATGGACTTTTAAATTCACAGACTCAGGAAGTTAAAGATGTAACTATTACTAAAGCAGATCTTGAAAATTTCAGGAATGAAGTTAGTGATATGATTAAGGAAGCTATTTCTAAGTCTTATCAGAAACCGAATTTTAGCAAGAAGCCTAATAGGGAGGAGCAGTAATGCCTAATCCACTCTATCAGCAGCTTAACCAGCAGTCAAACAGTCCGATTGATATGCTGGAACAGTTCAAACAAAACCCGCTTGCAATTCTTGGGCAAAGATATAACATTCCTCAGAGTATGACTGACCCTAATCAGATTCTACAACACCTGCTTAACACTAATCAGGTATCACAGGATCAAGTAAATCGAGTCATGCAAATGAGGAATGATCCGAGAATTCAGCAGATGTTCAATAGGTGATTTATATGAGCTACCTGATTCATTTCAATCCTAATCATGATCCGAAAACAGGTAGATTTACCTTTAGTACTTCGGTGAATGCAAGAACTAAAAAAGACAATTACTTACGAACTATCAACAGTTTGTCAAGTGATGAATACACTTTGTTTACTCTTGACGGAACTGAGGAAACTAGAAAATATGAACCCGAATTTATTAGGGAGTATATGAAATACCAGAAAGATCATGAGGATGCATATGTCTTCGTATCAAAGTACGGTAATGTAACTATGGCCAGTATTGAGAAAAACGACCTTGGTGATGAGGAGTGGAATATAGGCTGGGCCACAGACCCTAAATATCGAGGAACAGGAGTAACACAAATTAACATTAAAGAAGCTATAGCCGAAATTCGGAAATATAGTGATCTACCTATATCTGCCACAATAGATAAGCAGAATATCCCCTCACAGAAAACTGCGGAAAAAGCAGGTTTTAAAGATGACGGGTATACTCGAATGAATGACGGCAGTGTACATAAACGATACGTCTATAAGTGAGGAGATTCAAAATGGCTTATAAACACACATTTAACCGAGATTACAATTATCTCGCACACTTCAACAAAAATCACGATCCCAAAAACGGTCGTTTTACTTTTGGAGACGGTGACGGTATTCCTAATAATAAAAATAGAAAATACCAGAATGATGACGGATCTTTGACTGAAGAAGGTCAAAAGAAATTTGGAAAATTAATAGAGCTTAAAAAAGCGCGCGAGGATCAAGATAAAAAAGCAGTTACAGCTGTTGGTACGTCTAAAGAAGCTGAAGAGTATGAAAAATCAAGAGAAATGGGTAAAAAATATGTAGAGGAATTTATGCAAGTAGCATATAGTAGGTATGATTTCTTTACAAAAGTTGGCGTAGATAGAGTTGAAGAAATACTTAAAAATTACGATCAGCACCAATCATCAAAACAAGAAAAAGAAAAGCTTTTAAAAGATAATGGATGGAAAGAAGAGACAACACCATATGGCTCGTTCTTTATTAAAAAAGTAAAAGGTGTTGAAATTTTTATTGATTCTGCTGACGAAATAAAATACGGAAATGCTGTTGCAAAGAGTATAGAAAAAAATAAATCTAGATTAGATAGAGAGAAAGATAGAATCCTGAAAGAAGAAATGACCGATTGGGGAGATAATAATCTCAGTAATGAAACTAAAGGATTTAAATTACAATCGGCAACGGTTTTTGGTGATAGTGACACAGCTGAGGCTAATTATTGGTGGGATGGCCCTGGTGATCCTATAGGTGGTCATGAAATTAGTATCGAATTTGATATTAAGACTGGAAAGCCTATTACTTATTCTGTAAATGGATAAATGTTTTTATATTATTTAAGTTTCCAATTTTTGTTGCAACAAATGGAAATAAAAAATTTAAAAGGAGGAAACTAAATGGTTTCTAACGGATCAGACAACATGGTAATGCCGGTATCTCCGATGTACGGTAATGGTGGATGCGGTATGGGAAATGGCTGGGGAGATGGCTGGTGGATTCTTCTGCTTCTCCTGTTTGCTGGTGGCTGGAACAATAATGGTTTTGGTGGAAACGGCGGCGGAAATGGAGTAATGCCCTATCTCTGGAATACCCAGACTCAGAATGATGTCAACAGAGGATTTGATAATGCAGGCCTTGCAGGACAGCTTAGCGGCATCCAGACCGCTATCACCTCAGGATTTGCTAACTCTGAAGTTGCTAGATGTAATGGAGTTATTGACTCTATGAATCAGCGTTTCACAGACACCCAGTTCATCGGACAGAATATTAATAGTCTTTCTTCACAGCTGGCTTCTTGCTGCTGCGAAAACAGGCTTGCGACAGCTAATCTTGGATCTGATATTGCTCGTGAAGCATGCGCTACAAGAACTAGCGACACACAGAACACTCAGCTTCTGCTTAATGCTATTAATAGCGGTGTTCAGTCTATTAAGGATCAGCTTTGCCAGGATAAGATCGATGCTAAGAATGAGAAGATTGCCGATCTTGAGAGGCAGCTTGTCGCAGCGCAGACTAACGAAAGACTTACAAAGGGCTTTAGTGACGAAGTAGACGCTCTCTATAATCGTCTCAGCAATTGCCCTGTTCCTTCTACTCCTGTTTATGGCAGGACACCGATCTTTACTTGCAACAACGGTTGTGGTTGCGTAGCATAAGTGAGGTGACACTTATGGCAGATTATTTAACAAGAGATACAGTTGAGAGTGTTGCTCTTAACACTCCTATTTCATTTCTTGATTCTATACCGTGCCCTAATGGTAATGTAATACATTCTAGTGGTTCTGGTATTTTTACTCTGCGTGGCAGAACTAATGGTTGTTTTGCTCGATATAATGTCGAATTTACAGGTAATATTGCTATTCCTACTGGTGGTACAGTAACCCCTATTGCTACAGCTATTGTAGTTCAGGGTGAATCACAGCAGGGAAGCAGAGCAATTACAACACCAGCAGCAGTCGATCAGTATGGCAATGTTACAAGCAGAGCCACAATTGATGTTCCTAGAGGATGCTGCTTTACAGTTGCTGTCGAGTATGTAAGCGGTGTTACAGATGGAACAACTGTGCCTACTCCTACAATTAATGTATTAGATGGTAGTTTGTCTATCACTAGAACCGCTTAAGAAAGGAGGACACGGAAATGAACATTTTATATGAAATTAAGGATATAATGGAAGATGAGCTGAAGCAGATGTCTAGAAAAGAACAGATTACAAAAGATGACATCTGTCTTATTGGTGAAATGATTGATGTTGTAAAAGACATTGAAACAATCGAAGCTATGAAAGATGCTGCTTCACAGGGTTTGTCTCGTGATTATGCTAGAGACTACTCGAACGGCTACACAGAAGAATATTCAAATGCATACGGTAACATGACTAGAAGAGGGAGAGACTCTATGGGACGATATACCAGTAGAGGAAATTCCTATGATGAGGGCTACAGCAGACACAGCAAAGATGAGATGATCGAAAATCTCAAGGTTATGATGATGAATGCTAGAACACCAGAAGAAAGAGAAAGTTATCGTTCCACAATTGAGCAGATGCAGATGAGCAAATAAGTTACTTCCATATAACCTCTGTGAGGGCCTGGCTTAGTCAGTTCAGCTGGGCCCTATTCACAAATCATAGTGCTTATCAGAGTCTATAAAACGGTTAATGAAGAAGTGTTACTTTTCATTATCTCCTTTCAAATATGTTTGGATTTAATTAGTTTTATAGACTCTTTTAAGTACTATGAAAAATTCAAAATGGAAAGGAGGTAGTTAATCTCATGCCTAGAATTAAAAAACAGAATTCTTCGGAATCTGCAAAAAAGATGCGTACGGCTTTGACACCAGAAGCTAGAGAAAATCAGCTAATTTCTTTAGCTGTAGATTTAGCCGAGCAACAGCTCAGAGATGGAACTGCCTCCGCACAAGTTATAACACATTATTTGAAACTTGGTGCAACAACTGCTCGGTTAGAAAAAGAAAAATTAGAAAAAGAAAATCAATTATTAGCAGCAAAAACTAAAGCTCTCGAATCAGCCGAAAGAACCGAAGAGCTTTATGCAAATGCTATCAATGCTATGCGTAGTTATGGTGGATATGACAATGATCAGAACTTACTCTGAGCTCGAGAAGCTTACTACTTTTGAAGATCGTTTTAAATACCTGTCACTTAAAGGAAATGTCGGAGAAGAGACATTTGGATTTGACAGATGGATCAATCAGCGTTTTTATAGGTCTAAAGAGTGGAAGCAAGTTCGAGATTTTGTTATAGTTAGAGACTCCGGATGCGATTTGGGAATACCAGGTCACGAGATTTCGAGCCGAATTATTATACATCATATTAATCCGATTCGAATGAATGACATACAAGACAATACACAATTCCTTCTCGATCCGGAGTTTTTAATAACTACTACAGAAAATACACATAATGCCATACATTATGGAGATGAAAGTATACTTATTCCAGTAGCTCCTATTGTTAGAAAACCTAATGATACATGCCCCTGGAAACATTAATAGGAGGAATCAAAAATGGATATCGAAAAGAAAGAAGTTAATATGGAAACAAAGCCGGAAGATACATTGAACACAACATCTAATATTGAAAAGGCTGTAATTTCAAAGAAAAAGAAAAATGTTATGGGGAAGGTTAATTGTAACCATCTATTTTTAAGATCTGAACCTGACATAGAATCTGATGCTATATATATCATGAAAAAAGATGAACCAGTTTTCATTGATATTAATGGAAGCACCGATGATTTCTATAAGGTTACTGTAAGTTGCGTAACTGGCTATTGTGTTAAGGAATTTATCACTGTTCAGTAATTGGAGGACCAGCTAATGGATAATAGCATTCTTAATTCTGTTAAGAAGGATTTAGGTATTGTCCCTGAATATACACCCTTCGATCCAGATATTATTATGGATATTAATACCGCATTTTCAGTCCTTACTCAGTTAGGTGTAGGTCCAAAAGCTGGTTTTTCTATACATGATAGTTCAGCAGTCTGGACAGACTATATAACCGATGCAAGACTGGAAATGGTAAAGTCGTATGTATGCAAGAAAACAAAACAGCTATTTGATCCCCCCAGTACAGGACCTATGGCCGAGGCGCTTAATAAGGTTTTGAATGAAATGGAGTGGCGAATTAATGTAGCAGTAGATCCTAAGGAGGAAGAATAATGTATAAACCGTACTTAATCCACTTTAATCAGAATCATGATAAAAAGAACGGTCAGTTCACTTTCGGTGACGGAGACGGTGATGGTCAGGTTGGAGAAGGAAGAAAAAAATGGGATTCCGGTGATTATAAGAGATTTGGAAAGAATCTTGAATTAGCCGGTAAAGGCGCTACAAAAACTGCAGGATCAGTTAGAAGCATTGCACAGACTGTAAAACCTAAAAAGAACCCTAGAAAAGACCTTTCAAGTATGTCTGATGCTGAACTTCAGAAAATTCTCAATAGAGAGAGAATGGAACTTGAGTATGATAGATACTTTAATTCTCCTCAGGAATCTAAAGGCAAGAAATTTCTTGAAAATGTAGCACTTGGACTTGAAATAGCTGGAGCTTTAGCAACTATAGCTGGTGTAGGTTACGGTATTTATAGCGGCGAGAGAAAGCATAGAGAGGATCAGGCAAAATAAGCATATAATAGATTACAAACATCTTAAAGGAGATAATTCAAAATGGCTTTATCTAATACCGCTGTTCCTAAATATTACGGCGAATTTAGAGATGCTGTAATTCGAGGTGAAATACCTGTTAATCGTCATATCTCTATGGAAATGAATAGAATTGACGATCTTATAAAAAATCCTGGAATTTGGTATGATGATTTAGCCGTAGAAGGATTTATCAAATATTGTAATGAAGAATTAACTTTAACCGATGGAAGTGACCTCGAATTACTAGATACATTTAAACTCTGGGCTGAGCAACTTTTAGGCTGGTACTACTTTGAAGAAAGAACAGTATATGAGCCTAATCCTGATGGACACGGCGGACATTATGTACGTAAAAGTATAAAGCACAGATTAATAAATATACAGTATCTCATAGTTGCCAGAGGCGCTGCTAAATCAATGTATGCATCATGTATACAGAACTATTTTCTTAATGTAGACACTTCCACGACTCACCAGATAACAACCGCTCCTACTATGAAACAGGCTGAAGAAGTCATGTCTCCGATAAGAACGGCTATAACAAGATCCAGAGGCCCCCTGTTCAAGTTCCTTACCGAGGGATCATTACAGAACACAACGGGCTCGAAAGCTAATCGAGCAAAATTAGCCTCCACAAAAAAGGGTATTGAGAATTTTTTGACCGGTTCTCTACTCGAGATACGACCTATGACTATAAATAAGTTACAGGGATTACGTAACAAGATTTCCACTGTTGACGAGTGGCTTTCTGGTGATATTCGTGAGAATGTTGTCGGCGCACTTGTTCAGGGTGCCTCTAAAATTCCCGATTATGTTATTATAGCTACTTCTTCAGAAGGTACTGTAAGAAATGGCCCTGGTGATACTATAAAAATGGAATTGGAAAATATATTAAAAGGTGAATATCTTAATCCTCACGTATCAATCTGGTGGTATAATCTTGATGATATAGATGAGGTTAATAAACCAGAAATGTGGATAAAAGCAAATCCAAATTTAGGTAAAACTGTCAGTTATGAAACATATCAGCTTGATGTAGAAAGAGCTGAAAATGTTCCGGATGCAAAGAATGATATTCTTGCTAAAAGATTTGGAATACCTAGGGAAGGTTATACGTATTATTTCACATATGAAGAAACTATACCACATAACAAAAGAGAATTCTGGCAAATGCCGTGCTCTCTCGGAGCAGATTTATCACAAGGTGATGACTTCTGTGCATTTACATTTCTGTTTCCACTTCAAAATGGAGCTTTTGGTATAAAAACTAGAAACTACATTACTTCAAGAACATTATATAAATTACCTCCAGCTATGAGAACTAAATATGATGAATTCATAAAAGAAGGTAGCTTAATGGTTATTGAGGGCACAGTTTTGGATGTTATGCAAGTATATGACGATCTCGATCAGCATATAATTGATAGAGGTTATGATGTTAGATCTTTTGGCTTTGACCCATATAATGCAAAGGACTTTGTAGGAAGATGGGAAGCTGAAAATGGTCCTTTTGGTATTGAGAAAGTTATACAGGGAGCCAGAACAGAATCAGTTCCTTTAGGTGAAATAAAAGACTTAGCTGAAGATAGATTACTTTTGTTTGACGAGCAATTAATGTCTTTTGCTATGGGAAATTGTATTGCCTTACAGGATACAAATGGAAACAGGAAACTTTCAAAGATGCGATATGAACAGAAGATTGATGCTGTAGCAGCTATGCTAGATGCTTATGTCGCTTATAAACTTAATAGGGAGGCATTCGAATGAGCTATCCGACATATCTTATACACTTCAATAAAAATCATTCATCTAAAAATGGAAGATTTGTTTCTGGTGACGGAGATGGTGACGGTGTTATAAATGATCACCACAATCAATCTAAAAATAGAAAAGGTGTTACATCTGGATCTGAATCCATCGATGATATGATTGGCGATCAGATTGATCAGATGGTAAAAAAGTATAATAGCCCCACTAAATCCGGAACATTTTATACTGCTAAAAAGAAAGACGATAAAAAGAAGAAAAAGAAATCTTCTGGTTCTAGAAAATCTACTAAAAAGAAAACAACTAAAAAAGTAACATCAAATAAAATAAAAGGAAGTTCAGTTACTAAGATAGTAACAGATAATTCAACTACACCTATTAGTGATACACCAAATTATTCATCCGAGGATGTTGAAAAACTTATAAGTGAAAATCTTAAAAAACAGGTTGAACTTGTAGAACAATTATTAGGGAAATGAGGATAATATATGAAGTACTATTACAAGACAAATTATCTAATGCACTTCAATAAAAATCACTCTCCTAAAGATGGAAAATTTACATCTGGAGATGGTGACGGAGATGGAATCACTAATGATCATGCTCATAGAAGTAAAAAGAGTAGGACTGATGGCTGGTATGACTATAATAAAGATGTAATAAGGAAAGTTGATGGAAAATATTATTACATTGATAAAGATGGTAATAAGCATCAGGTTAAGTTAAGTGATCGCCATGCTTTAGGCAATTGGAAATTAAAATCTAAATATGGAAGCAGACGAGTAGATTCTATAAGCCTTCTTGCTAAAAATAAGGAAGAAGATGTAAAAGGTCATAAAATAATTGGACGAGTTAGGCTTGCAAGTGCAGGACTTAACATAATGGCATTAAGAAAATCAAAATCATTTGTTGGAAAAGCAATAACATCTTATTATTTGGTTAAAAATTTAACAACGGCAGCAAGATACTATGCCACAGCAAAATTGATTGATAAAGAGATCGCTGATATGCCAGTAAGTGAATTGTTTAAAAACGATCCTGATTTCGACGGTTAAGGAGGAATAATATGTCATATATAATTGTTAGAAATGACAACTATTTAATGCATTTTAATCCAAATCATGATCCTAAAAATGGTCGTTTTACTTTTAGAAAGGGAGAAGCTCTTAAAAATATAAATCCAGCTTATGCTATAAAAAATATAAAAAGAGCTAGGGAATTAAATAGTAAAGAATATAAAAAATTTAATGACTCAGTAATCCCAAAAGGAACAAAAACACAGACACTGGCATTCGACAAAAATAGACTTGATAATGCTGATATGTTCTATGCTACATACCATCCGATTGATAGTAAATCATTTAGATATTCTCTTAGTGGAAAAATGATGCGAACACTATATGATGATGACGGTAATGAGATAGGTACCGGTATGATGTCTAGAAATATTAATTTACCAACAACTTTAAAAAAAGACATTAAAGTTGCAAGCGAAGAATCATCAGCTACTGCATTTTCTGAGATTTTTAAAAATAATAAAGATTTTAGAGATTTTGTTTTAAATGATGACAGACTTTCAAGATATATAGATCATGCAAAAATTGAAAATTCTAAAGAATATAATGAAGCAAAAAATATTTTAAATAAAATCAAGAAAGATCCTGATAATATATCGGATAAAGATCTAAAAACAATTTATAAATTATTCGATTTTGTAATTCCATATGAAGGTGGCGTTGGAAAAAATGCCGACCCAAAAATAGGTCAGGATATAGTTACACAAAGAACAAAATTTTTTAAAGAACTAAAAAATAATGGATATGGAGCTTGTTTAGATGCACATGATGCCCTTTATCAAAAGGGAATGAGTGCCACAAGTCCAGTAATAATTTTTGATATGGAAAAAGTTGTTAAAAATGAGGCCGAAAGAATAACAAATAGTGATAGAATGGTAACAGGATATCTGGCAACAATTGGTAAAAAATTTCTAGGATTGTAAAGGGGGATAAAGATGCCATATAAAATCGTTAGAGATGACTATTTAATGCATTTCAACAAAAACCACTCAAAAGCAAATGGACAGTTTGTTTCTGGTGATGGAGATGCTGACGGCATTGTAGATGATCATCATCATTATTCAAATAATAAGAGTGGAGCTACATCTGGTTCTAATATTAAGCCTAAGAAAAAGGGTGTCTTTAGTGATTCCGGAAAAGGAAGAGCTCTTAAAAGGGGCGTAATAGCAACATCTATTGTTGTTGGATTAACCGTTGCAGCAAAAGCTGGAGAAATGTATATAAATAGTAAATATAATTCCGGTTTTTCTGATTTTGGAAGTTATTCAGATTCAGGTAGTGATTTTGTAAGAGCTTCAAAAGCAAAAGTAATTGGCGGGGACTGGTAAAGGAGGTTCCGTATGTATTTAATACACTTTAACGGAAATCATTCTAGAAAAAATGGCCAGTTTATTAATGGCGATGGAGACAATGACGGAATTGTAGATGATCATCATAACTATAGTAGAAATAAGAAAGATATAGTCTCACAAAAAACATATGTTCATCCGGCTGATGTAAAAGATGCTGCTGAAACACTTGGTAAAATAGCAAGAACAGGCGGAATCCTTTATCTTACATTTTCTAAAACTGGAAAACTTATAAAAAGTGAAGGAACATCACTTTTAAATAGTGGTGGAATATTGTCAGCTGCTAAAGATGCTGGTGTTCCGCAATTTATTGATCGATATAAAAATATGTCCTATATAAAGATTGCTGATTTAATGAATAGGAGGTAAATTTCAAAATGGGGAATTCCTCTATTTTTTCTAGGATGAAAAAAGCCTGGAATGTCTTCACGGGTAGAGACTCAGTTAGAGATTACTCCTATCGTGGAATTGCTTCTTCATATCGACCAGATAGATGGCGTTTATCAAGAGGAAATGAGCGATCAATTGTAACTTCAGTATATAATAGAATTGCTATGGATGCAGCTGCAATTGATATTAAACATGTTCGTCTCGATGATAATAAAAGATATAAAGAAGATATAGACTCTGGCCTTGCCGAATGCTTAGATTTGGAAGCAAATATAGATCAGACAGGCAGAGCCTTTAAGCAAGATATATATTTATCTATGCTTGATGAAGGGTGCGTTGCTATTGTCCCTGTTGACACTGAAGATAATCCTGATGAAAAGAGTTCCGTAGAAATTATAACTATGAGAACTGGTAAAATCGTTGAGTGGTATCCGAGAGATGTTAGGGTCGATGTGTACAATGATAGAACTGGTAAAAGACAGGAAATCACAGTACCAAAAAGAACAGTAGCAATTATAGAAAACCCACTTTATGCAGTAATCAATGAACCAAATTCAGTAATGCAGCGTCTTATTCGCAAATTAAATATACTTGACGCTATAGACGAGCAGAGTGGATCTGGCAAGTTAGATTTAATTATTCAGCTTCCGTATGTAATAAAGTCGGAAGCAAGACGCAAACAAGCCGAATCAAGAAGGCAGGATATAGAAGATCAATTGTCTGGTTCAAAGTATGGTATTGCTTACACTGACGGTACTGAGCATATCACACAGTTGAACCGTGCGGTTGAGAACAACTTGATGAAACAGATTGAATACCTTACGAGTATGCTTTATAGCCAGTTGGGTATCAACCAGCAGATTCTTGATGGTTCTGCAAACGAAGAGACAATGTTGAACTACTATACCCGAACAATTGAGCCTATTGTTGCGGCTGTTGTAGATGAAATGAAGAGAAAGTTCTTGAGTAAAACAGCAAGAACACAAGGTCAGTCTATCATGGCGTTTAGAGATCCGTTTAAGCTTATGCCTGTTAAGGAATTGGCTGAAGTCTCTGACAAGATGACTAGAAATGAGATTATGTCTTCTAATGAACTTCGTCAGAAGATAGGACTTAAGCCGTCTGATGATCCTGAGGCGGATGAACTCCGAAATAAGAATCTCAATAAATCGACCGAAGAAATTCAAAATAATTTACAACCGTTTGAAAAGACAGAAAACAATGATAAGAAGGAGGATTCAGGCTAAATGAAGACGTATGACTTCAGTGGTTGGGCTACTAGAAATGGGCTTAAGTGTTCAGATGGTAGAACAATCATGAAAGATGCTTTCATTGAAAACGACGGAAAGACCGTGCCGCTCGTTTGGAATCATCAGCATAACGATCCCAGTAACGTTCTGGGACACGCATTGCTTCAGAACCGTGATGAAGGTGTCTATGCGTATTGCAGTTTTAATGACACAGAGAGCGGCGCTATTGCTAAGGCTTTGGTTCAGCATGGCGACATTGTTTCTCTGTCTATTTATGCCAATCAGCTTAAACAGAATGGATCTAATGTTATGCATGGCATGATTAGAGAGGTCAGCCTTGTGCATGCGGGGGCTAATCCGGGTGCGTATATAGAGGATATAGTATCTCATGCTGATGGAGTAGATGGAGAAGCCGTAGTTTGGAATGATCCGAATGAAGTTTGCATCGAACTGTATCATGCAGAGGAAGAGCCCGAGAAAAAAGAACAGCCCAAAGAGGAATCAAAGCCAGAAGAAAAGGAGAACAAAGACATGGCAGAAGGTAAAACAATCGGTGATGTTGTTAAAACAATGAACGAAGAGCAGAAGAAGGTTCTTTATGCACTTGTTGGCCTCGCACTTGAGGACGGAAAAGGAAAATCTAATGATATGGAGGATGAAGGCGTGAAGCACAATGTATTTGAGAGTGACTACGAGTCTGATGAGGTTCTGGTACACGATGCAATGAATGAGATCATGAAGGAAGGTAAGAGAACAGGTTCCCTTAAGGAAGCTTATCTTGCTCATGCAGCTGAGTATGGTATCGAGAACATCGATTTCATCAACACTGAAGAGAAGGATATCTATGATAAGCCTCAGTGGATCAACAACCAGCCTTCTGACTGGGTTTCTGTCGTAATCGGCGGAGTTCATCACACACCTTTCGAGAAGGTAAGAATGCAGTTTGCAGACATTACCGCTGATGAGGCTCGTGCAAAGGGCTACATCAAGGGTAAGTACAAGAAGGAAGAAGTGTTCAAGCTCTTGAAGAGAGTTGTATCTGGTACAATGATCTATAAGAAGCAGAAGTTCGATCGTCAGGATATCATCGATGCAGATTTCGATATCATTCCCTGGGTTAAGTCTGAGATGAACATCAAGTTCGATGAGGAGAAGGCTCGTGCTTATATCTTCGGTGATGGCAGAGATTCTTCTGATGAGGATAAGGTTGATGAGTCCAAGATCATTCCTGTAATCAAGGATGAGGATCTCTTCACGATCAAGAAGACTGTTACACCTGAGGCTAACGAGTCTCTTGAGCATGCAATCATCACTGCAGCAGTTCTTGCACAGGATGACTATCAGGGTTCTGGTAACCTCACAGGTTTCTTTGAGGCTAAGCAGGTTTCTAAGATGCTTCTTATGGAAGATCAGTTTGGCCACAGGCTCTACAAGACAATCAACGAGCTCGCTACAGCTATGGGTATCAGCAAGATCGTTAAGGTTCCTGCTGGAATCTGCCCTCAGGGTTTCTACGGTGTAATGCTCGATCTCAGAGACTACAATGTTGGTCAGAAGAATGCCGGTAAGAAGTCTTTCTTCGAGAACTTCGATATCGACTACAACCAGCAGAAGTATCTCATGGAAGAGCAGCAGTCTGGTGCTCTTACAAGACCTTACTCTGCTATCGTTCTCAGCGCAGCTAATGGCTGATAGATAAAATACTCTAGGAGGAAACGAATCATGGCAAAGATTTATGAAGATGCTAATGAGCAGCACGTTCGTGCAATTATGATCTACAAGAAGACAGCAGAAACAAAGGCATATACTGATGCCGCTTGCACTGTTCAGTTCGTATCAAAGGATCTCAAGAATGCTTTCATTAAGGGAGCTCTTATTCAGCTTGAAGATGGAACACTTGCAAAGGTTGCGGGATATTCCGAGTCTGAGGGTGTAGGATCAGTTACGTATATCGTTCCTAATGGTGTGACAGCTACATCTGCAGATATTGCAAGTCTGGTAGGTTTGGTAAACCCCTGACGGCTCTCACACTTAAACCTGAGAGTAGTGAGAGCAAAATGTTTGAGGTTCCGGTAAGCGATCTTATGTCGTGGGGCCTTATTTCAGGTGATAAGATTCAGGGAACACTCAAGTATTTGGATGGCGATAACGCCATTACAAATTATTGGGGTCCTGGTTACTTCTTGCCGATCAAAGTTATCTCTGATAACTGGAATCAGTACACATCTGTAAAGATTGGACTTGCTCCTTCTGCTGGTTCTGGACTCGTTGAGATAATTGAAGATCCAGATAAGAATGGAGTCTTTAAGATCAGTGACAAAGATACTCAGAAGTTCGTTATCGAAGCTACAAATGGTACAGAAACAAAGACACAGATATACGATTTGTCAACTCTGAGCTTTGTTAAGTAACAATTTAATAGGAGGAATTCAAAATGGCTAAGTGGTTCGGTAAAATTGGCTATGCTGCTACTACTGAAACATCTCCAGGTGTTTGGGAAGATGTAATAACCGAACATGAAGCATTTGGTGATTCAGTTAGAAACATGAGAAGGCTTGTTAGTTCCGAAAAAGTCAACGATAATATCAAGATCAATGAAGAACTAAGCATTATTGCCGACGCTTATGCCATTTCGAATTTCCATAATATAAGATATGTTACTTATATGGGTACGAAATGGAAAGTCGACAGTGTTGATGCTTCTCAGTACCCTCGTTTAGTTTTGACAATGGGGGAAGTATACAATGAGTAAAACCAGATTAGATCTTCAAACATTTCTTGAAACTCTAAAAGGTGATCGAAAGGTATATTTTCAACCACCTGCGTCAAAGAAAATGGATTATCCGGCAATAGTGTATAAATTATCAAATATAAATAATACACATGCCGATAATTTACCATACCTTCAGGGAACTGCATATCAAGTATGTTATATAACAAAGAATCCCGACGATATTATGATAAAAACATTATCAAAACTTCCGTTGTGTACTTTCGATAGACATTTTGTAACAGATAACCTGAATCACTATTTTTATACACTATACTACTAGGAGGAAATAATTTATGCCAGATCCTACATATGCTGCTTTAACATGGGATGCTCAGGGCAAGCGTCTTTACTATACTGGTGTGTCTAATGGTGTATTGTTCGTTTATGACAGTACACTCAATAGCGGTGCTGGTGGATATAAAGAGGGTGTAGCTTGGAACGGCCTTACAGCTGTTACAGAGAAGCCTACTGGAGCAGAGGCAACACCGCTTTACGCTGACAACATCAAGTACCTTAATCTCATTTCTAATGAGGATTTCGCTGCTACGATCGAAGCTTATATGTATCCGGATGAATTCGCTGAATGTGATGGTTCAGCAGAAATTGCTACGGGTGTTTATGCTGGTCAGCAGAAGAGAAAGACCTTTGCTCTCTCTTATATGACAAAGGTCGGTAACGATGTTGATGGTGATGATCATGCTTACCAGATTCACATTGTTTATGGTTGTCTTGCTGCACCCACAGAGGTGGCACACAATACAATCGGCGATTCCCCTGAGGCAGCAACAATGTCTTGGGAAATTTCAACCACACCTATTAATGTCACAGGAAAGAAGCCTACAGCTCATATCATCATTGACAGCAAGAGAGTCAATAATGATACAAAAATGGGCCTTCTTAAGGCTAAGCTCTGGGGTTCTTCAGAAGCTAATTCGTCACTTCCTGACATTTCTTGGCTCATTACTACTTTTGGAGCCGTTCAGGTTAGCGGCTGATAATTTATTGGGGAGGCTCTTAATCGGGTCTCCCCTTTTTAAAAGCAAAGGAGATATGCAACATGTTAAAAGAATTAATTAAATATGTAGACTATGATGGAAATGAACAGGAAGAAGATTTTTATTTTAATATAACAAAAGCTCAGTTTGTTGAGATGGAGATTTCTGAAAAAGGTGGAGTAATGGGTATGCTTCAGCGAATTGGAGCTACTAAAGATCCTGTTGTTATCATGAATTTCATGAAAGATTTTATTCGTAAATCTTACGGTATTAAGTCTGATGACGGAAAATCCCATATTAAAAAACCTGAAATAACAGATGCTTTCGAGAACACTGAAGCATATTCAGAGCTTTTTACTCATCTCTGTACAGATGCTGAGTATGCAATCAAGTTTATTGTAAAGGTAATGCCGTTTACAAATGACGAGAGAGCTCAGTTACTTACTAAGCTTAAGGAAATCGATATTAATAATCTTCCTGAAGAAATTTCGAATGCAATTGACGACCCTAAGGAGTTACCTAAAGAATAAGAGGTATAAAATGTTGCAAATTAATGTCCCAGCAGGAGAATTTTGGGATGAGATAAATGAATGTTTTATAAATTCTAAACCAGCATCTCTTACTTTAGAGCACTCATTAGTTTCCGTTTCAAAATGGGAATCGAAGTGGCATAAGGCTTTTCTTTCAAAAGACGAAAAGACTGATGAACAGGTTATGGATTATATAAAATGCATGACACTAACCCAAAATGTAGATCCGAATGTATACATGGCTTTAACAAAAGAGAATATTGATGCTATTAATGAATACATCAATAATCCATATTCAGCTACATGTATAAAAGATGATCCTAATTCTCCGAGGAATAAAGATGTTATGACTTCGGAAGTTATATATTATTATATGATCGCTTTAAATATACCTTTTGAGTGCCAGAAATGGCATCTTAATAGGCTATTGACATTAATTAGGGTATGCAACATAAAGAATGCACCGCCTAAGAAAATGACTCAGCGCCAATTAATGGCTAGAAATGCAGAACTAAATGCTGCAAGAAGAAAGATGCTAAATTCTAAAGGTTAAGGAGTGCTAAAATGATAGAAATCAGACAACAGGGCGACTTCTCCAAGCTTAATAGTTTCTTTGAAAGATGTAAAGAAATATTTCAGCACGGCGAATTAGATAAATATGGCCAGCGTGGAGTAGAAGCCCTTGCGTCTGCAACTCCTATAGATACTGGTAAAACAGCATCAAGTTGGTCATATGAGATAGTTCATAGAGAAGGATCATCCTCTATTATATTTAAAAATTCAAATTTAACAGATATAGGATATCCTATAGCTATACTCATACAATATGGGCATGGCACTAAGAATGGTGGATATGTGCAGGGTATAGATTACATAAACCCAGCTCTTAAACCAGTATTTGAAGATATGGCGAATGAAGCGTATGCGGAGGTTAAGAAAGCATGAGTACAACAATCGATTCAAAAGTTGTTGAAATGCGGTTTGATAACCAGCAGTTTGAACGTGGAATTAATCAATCTATTTCTTCAATTGACAGACTAAAAGCTTCTTTAGGTTTTAATAATGTAGGAAGCGGATTAAATAAAATAGCTTCAGGAGTAGGCACAATTACAACTCAGTTTAATAGCTTGGGTGTAATTGCAAAAAGAGTTCTGGAAAATATTGCAGACACAGCATTTAGTACTGGAACTAGAATTGTAAAATCATTATCTATAGATCAGATCTCAGAGGGTTGGTATAAATATGAGGATATTATACGATCAACCCAAACGATAATGGCAGCAACAAAAACCAATTGGATTGAAGGTACCGAAGCATTCAAAAATTATGCTGCTGAAGTTGATAAATGGAATAAAGAGCAAGTAAAAGCTAAAAAGAATGGCGGTACTAAATTTGACGCTGATACTGAAGCAAGATTAAGAAATCAGAGACAGGCTCTAATTGATTTAACAAAAAATCAGACAGAGCAAATGAAGTATGTTAATGCTCAGTTGGATAAATTAAATTGGTATACTGATGAGACATCATACAACTTGGTTGATATGACCAGTAATATCGGTAAATTTACAGCAGCTGGCATTAATTTACAGGATGCAACAAATGCAATGATGGGTATTGCATCTTGGGCAGCAATATCTGGTGCAAATGTTCAGCAAGCATCAAGAGCAATGTATAATTTATCCCAGGCTATGGGTATGGGCGAATTAAAATTGCAGGACTGGATGTCAATTGAGAATGCTAACATGGCTACTCTTGAGTTTAAGAATACTGCTATTAAAACAGCATATGCTATGGGCACTCTTAAGAAAGATGCTGAAGGTTGCTTCTATACTTTTGATAAATCTGGAAATAAAGTAATTGTTACAGCCGAAAATTTCAGATCAACATTAGCAACTAAATGGTTCGATAAGAAAGTTATAACCGAAACTCTTAAAGTTTATGGTGAATTTGCTAATGATTTATATAAATATACACAGGATACTGGATTAACTGCTACTCAGTTATTGAGTTATACTGATAAAGTTAAAAAGGGACTTCTTGACATAAATGATACTGTTAAAATGGCCGATTTAGGTAAGGAATTGGGCTTGGATGAAGATCAGCTTAAATCTCTTACTGAAGGTCTTAAAGAAATGTCAAGTGCGACTAAAGATTTAGGTTTTAATGCTTTTAGAGCAGCTCAGGAAGCAAAAACATTCACAGAAGCTATCCAATATGTTAAGGATGCTGTTTCAACTGGATGGATGAACACATTTAAGACAATATTTGGCGATTATATGAATGCTAAAGACTTGTGGACTGAGGTTTCTGAAGAATTTTATGATATATTTGTTCTTGATGTAGAAAAGCAAAACGAAGTTCTTAAAAAGTGGGCAGATATGGGAGGCCGCGAACAGCTTCTCTGGGGTATAAAGAAATTGTGGAGAAGCATAAAAGCAATATTCTCAACAATAAGAAACACTTTTGAAGAGATATTCCCACCTAAAACTGGTGAATTTTTGTATAATATTTCTATGAAATTTCATACAGCTATGAACCAGATGGAAAAAGATACTAAACCGCTTACTCAAAGAGTTAGGTATATTCTTTTGCCAGCCTTTAGAGGATTTAAGAATATTTTAGATTCAATAATTATTGTTTCTAAATCTGTTAAGAAAGCATTCAGTAATATATTTAATGTTAGTGATATAAATATTCTTGAAGATGCTACTAATTTGTTTGAGAAGTTAACAAAAACATTCAAAATAACTGAAGAGCGTAGTGCAAAATTAGAAAGAATATTTACTGGTTTGTTTTCTATTTTTGATATAATAAAAATGGCTGTGCAGGAGCTTTTAAAAGCTTTCCTGGGTTTAGATGAAAAAGAATCTAATATAGCTGATGGTGCTTTAGATATTGCGGCTAGTTTTGGAGACTGGGTAAAATCTATAAGAGATTGGCTAAAAGAGAATGGTACATTTAAGAAAGCCGCTAAATGGATATATGATTTTGTTAAAAAACTTCCCGAAAAGATTGACAAAATATGGACATCATTAACCGGAATGGATTTCAAATCATGGTGCGATAAATTAGTTAAAGAAGATTTACCTAAAATCGCAGAGTGGATTGGAAAACATATCCCTGGTATAAGAGAAGATCTTGAAAAAACTGGTAAAGCTGTAGAAAAAGTATCTGGTGGTATAGGTGATATTATATCTTATGGTAAAGATTTAGGATTAATATCTGGAGCTACTGAAGAATTAAATAGCTCACTCCAGGGGCTTGCTCAGTACTTAAGGCAAGTTACAGAAGAAACTAAAAAGACATTAAAACCGCCGCAGTCAGCTAAGGAATGGGAAGCATTTTTTAAGAGCATACAGAGCTGGATAAAAGTAATATTCTATTTGTTAGTTGCATTAAAGTTCTGGGAAAAGATTCAGAATTATACGAAGCCACTTAAAGATGTTAAGAAAGGCGTCGTTGATTTATTGGAATCTTGGAAATTCAATATGAACTTAGATGCTGTTGGAAAGATTGTAAAATCTTTAAAAACATTGACATTATGTATAATTGCTTTATCAATTATTCCAAAAGATAAAATGTTAGCTGCGGCCGGCGTTTTAGGTGGGTTCTTTATTGCTATGAGTGCTTTAATGCTAATGATGTCAAAAATAAAAGCTGATCCTAAACAGTTAAGTGCGATAGGAGCTTTAGTTACATCTATTGGCTTAACAATGACTTCTATATTAGGTAGTGTTGTACTGATATCATATTTAGCAGAGAGAAATTTGCCTGCTGTTTTAGCGGCAATGGGTGCTGTAGTAGTTACACTAGCTGCGTTAGCAATTGTGGTTAACAAATTATCTAAGATTCAGTTTGATAATCAGCAGCTTCTTGGATTATCAATATCGTTGATGTTAATGGCCGCTGCAATATCCGCAATAGGTGCAGCTATTATGCTCGCAACTGCGAATAATAGTGACTGGTCTTCAATAGCCGCTGCTGGTGGAGCATTAGCTACAGTATTGTTGTCAATGGCTGTAGCATTAAAAATAATGCCTAAAAATAATGATATAGCTAATGCGGCTGGTTCATTAATGGTTGTAGGTGCTGCTTTGTTATTAGTTGCAGGAGCTTTAACACTTGTTGCTAGTATAGGTGATCCAGCTAAATTAGTTGGAGGTGCTGCAGCTTTAGCACTTATGATGGGGACTATAGCCGCTTCTATTTATCTTTTGAGTAAATCAGGAGATGGAGCGGACTTAGTAGCAACTGCTGGAGCTTTAGCTATTGCCTCCGTAGGTCTTATAGCATTAGCATATGCCATAAAGATAATTTCAGAAGTTGTTGCATCAGGAAATGCTCTAGGATCATTCTTGCTTCTTGCTGGTGCTTTAGGTGCACTGGCTGTTGCAGCTATACTTTGTAGTAATCCGGCTGTTACAGCAGCACTTTATGCTATTGGCGCTGCTTGTGCTTTAATTGGTGTTGGAGCGTTAGCTGCTGGAGCAGGATTGGTATTATTTGCTAGTGCTGTTGAAAGATTAGCAGCAGTTGGACCCGATGGTGTATTGTTATTAGTAACCGCAATAAGAGAATTCTCAAAAATATTACCTGAAATAGCTGTAAAAGTAGCTCAAGCAATAGTTGCTTTGTTAGATTATTTTGTTAAATCTAAAGATCAGGTAGTAGAGATACTAGCTGGTTTGATTACAATGGTTTTTGATGTACTTATTAAGACAACTCCTAAATTATTTGAGTTCTTAGGAACTGTAATAACCGGTGTATGTCAATTAGTAATAACTAAGGCCCCTGATATAGCTAATGCAATAATTGTATTAGTTATGGAAGTCCTTAAATTAACAAGAATAATAACACCTGAAATAACAAAGACATTGTTTGCTATAATTGTTGATACTCTCAGACAGATTAGAGATAATATTGAGGAAATTGTGAAACTTTCTGTTGAAATTGGTATCCTTACAATAACTGGTTTCATAAAGGGAATAACAGAGCAAATCCCAAATCTTGTTTCTACTGCTTGGGAATTTATTTTAGCATTCATAAACGGTATTTCAGATGGTGTTGACAAGTATGCTGTTGAATTGAAGAAAGCTATAGACAAACTTGCTACTGCCATAATTAATGGCTTCTGTACAATACTCGGAATTAAATCACCGTCAAAAGTATTTGATGGATTTGGTGTTAATATTGTACAGGGATTAATAAATGGTATAACTGGCATGGCTTCTAAAGCATGGGATGCTATAACAAAAGTAGCAACTGATATAATTGAAGGGGCAAAGTCCACTATTACATCAGGATTAGCTAAAGCAAGAGAAGCTATAGAGAAGTTTAAGCAAAGCTTTATAAATGTAGGTTCAAATCTTATAAATGCTATTAAAACTGGTATGGAAAAGGCAAAAGATAAACTTGTTTCTGGTGCAAAAGCAGTTGGAGATACAATTATTGATGCCGTTAAGAAAGTATTCAAAATAAAGTCACCTTCTCGTGTATTTATGGAGATAGGTAAGTTCTTAGATGAAGGTCTTGCTGTTGGTATGGATGAATATGCATACAAAGCAGTTGATTCTTCTGAAGAACTGGCTTATGAAACTACAGATTCTATTAGGAAAGCTATCGCAGCTATTTCTGATATGATGACCAGTAGTATTGGTTATGAGCCGACTATTAAACCAGTACTTGATTTGTCAGATGTTTCAGATGGAGTTAACAAGATGGATGGAATGTTGTCAGCTAGTAGATCTATTAGTCTGGCATCCTCATCAGGTGGATCAATAAGTAGTGCTATTTCTGCTCAGCAGCAGACTAATGCTATGCTTGATAGCCTTAAGTCAACTCTTTCTGGTTTCATGGATGATAATCAGGGAACAGTAACAAACAATAACACATTTAATATCACTGGCGATAATCCTAAAGAAATCGCTAAAGAAGTTTCGAGAATTTTACAAAATGATGTTGAAAGGAGAGACGCTGCATGGGCATTGTAGTCTTTAACAACAAATCTTCGAAAGATATAGGTTTGGAAGTTGAAACTTTTCCCGAATATATTGCTCCAGAGAAGCTCTATGATATAATTCATGTCCCTGGAAGAAACGGCGATGTTGTCATAGATACTGGAACATATAGCAACGTCCCTCGTTCGTACAAGGTCAGTATAGCCACTCACAATCAGATTTCATATTCTAAGAAAATGAGTCAGGTTGCTGAGTGGCTGCACTCGGCCTCTGGTTATGCCAGACTAGAAGATTCATATGACGAAGATTTTTACAGATATGCATACTACAACGAATCTGTTAGTATCGAAAATCTGTTTAATGAAGCGGGAAGGGCAACTATAAATTTTGTATGTAAACCTCAGAGATACTACAAAAGTGGAGAAATTCCTATACTTTTCTCTGAATCAGGATATATTCAAAATGCAACTATACACCCAGCATTTCCACTTCTGAATATAACAACAAATAATACTGTGCAAGATCCTAATGATGCTAATGAAATAGTTGGCTCAGTAACAATTGGATCTTATACATTCTCAATTAAATATGATGAAAATTATATTGGTTCTACTATGACTTTTACTGTGGATTGTGATTTGCAGAATGCATATAGAGAAGCAATTAATATGAATAATTTAATGATTCTTAATGGTGAAGACTTTCCTAGAATAAATCCTGGTGAACACCAGATTCATTTCGACGGAGGTGTTCTTAGTGTGGAGGTAATTCCAAGATGGTGGACCGTTTAATAACTTTATTTGAGTCTACTGATAGAGATTTCTCTACTAATGGTATAGGCCCGTTACCAGATGCAATATCTTGTGTTGTTAATGAGGAATTAAATGGACCTTATGAACTTGAAATGGAGTATCCTATTACTGGACAGTTATATAATGAGATTCTTTTCAGAAGAATACTGTATGTAAAGACAACCCCATATACAGATAAGCAGCCGTTTAGAATCTACGCTATATCAAAGCCTATAAGTGGAATAGTAACAATTAATGCTCAGCATATAAGCTACGATTTAGCAAATTATACAGTATCTCCATTTAGTGCTAATACATTATCAGAAGCCTTTGAGAAGTTAAGTGCTAGTATGGATAATATTGATGATTGTCCGTTTGAATTCTGGACTGATAAAGAAATTACTGCTGATATGGGTTTTAGTACTCCGATTAATGCCCGAACAATACTTGGAGGTATTGAGGGATCTATTCTTGATACATATAGGGGGGAGTATGAATGGGATTGTTTTACTGTAAGAATGTGGAACAATCGAGGAACCGATAGAGGTGTAACAATAAGATATGGCAAGAACTTAACTGATATCAAGCAAGAAGAAAATATTAGTGAAGTATATACTGCTGTAAGACCTTATTGGTATAGAGCCCCTAGCTATGTTAATAATGGAGATGATGAACAAATACCTGTTGAAGATGATAGTACAGGTCTTGTTGAGCTTACTAATACTGGAAAAGTGGTATCATCTAATCTATTATTAGATAGTGTTAAATATGGGGATGATGAAGACGATCATGCAACTATAGATGATAATGGTGAAATAATTGAAACAGAATTAGAGTATAAAGTAATGTATGCTCAAATTCAAAATGGAATAAAATATACTATAAGATGTGATAGTGTTAGCACTGTTGTTGGTGGATTCTTTAGAGAAATTCCAGATATAGGTTCAGTTGCTATTAATGGAAAAGAAGATATCGATATGGATGAGTTTACAGCTCCAATTGATGGCTATGTAGCGATTGTTGTTGGTAATGCTTATACTAGTTCTGTAATTGATAGACTTCCATATAACATAGTATTTGTTGATGCTTATTCCGAGTACACTAGAATTCTTTCTTTGGATTTGACTAGTGAATTTGACGGCAAACCGACAGAAGCAGAATTAGCATTAGCAGCAATTCTTTATGTTAATGAGCATGACTTAGGATCACCAAAAGTATCTATTGAAGTCTCATTTGTAAATTTATCGGATTCAAGTGAATATAAAGATATTGCTCTTCTTGAAATGGTAAAAATGGGGGATTCTGTAGACATAGAGTTTCCTAAATTAGGAGTTAGTGCATCAGCTAAAGTAGTTAAAACACACTATGATGTTTTAGCAGGAAGGTATTCAAGTATTGAACTTGGATCAGTAAAAGCTGATCTTGCCACAACAATTGCTGAAGTAAAGAAGGATAACAATACAAGTAATGTAACACAATCGGATCTTAATGAAGCTATTGCCGAAGCTACTAAACTTATAACTGGTCAATCAGGTGGATATGTGGTTCTTAATCCTCCAGAGCACCCACAAGAAATTTATATTCTTGATGAGGAAAGTGGAGGAGTAATTACTAATGCTGTAAATGTCTGGAGATGGAATATGAATGGCCTAGGCTTTTCATCGCATGGATATCTCGGACCGTATGATCCAGCAATAACTTATGACGGTAAAATAGTAGCAGATTTCATTAAGTCAGGTAGCATGAGCGCCGATAGAATATTCGGTGGTCAGTTAGTACTTGGTAAATTATCAGATAATACTGATATTGAATCTGGTTCTCTTATTGTATATGGTAAAAAGAATGATAATACTGAAACAATTATAGGTGAATTTAACAGAAATGGATTATTCCTATATGGTAATGAGGGCTTCTATTTACTAGCTAATCCTGATATTGGATTTGCTGGAATGAAAATGATGCCTGGTTACGTTACTCCGACACCGTTTCCAGTAGATCCAAGTCATCCAGAATTAGTTGATGAAAAACTTTTCTGGATTAATGAAGATCAGTTTCATATGAAACGTGGTGTAGTTGAAGAAGATATTCTATTTTGTGGAAAAATACGAATCATTCCTATTGACATATATGATTCACAGGACCCAAGTACTAAAATAAATGATGGAATAGCATTTGTTGCGTCATCATAAAGGATGGTGATATAAATGGCAACTAGTGGAAACTTTACTACTAGTAAATATAATAGTAAGATAGGTCTTAAACTTTCATGGACCTCTTCAAAAGATGTTGCTAATAATAGAACGCGTATAAATTGGACGCTTACATCTGTTGGCGGAAGTAGTGGAAACTGGTGGATGGCAGGCCCAGTTACGGCTACTATTAATGGCACAAAGGTTGTTAATACAACTTCTAGATTTAAGTTGTATGGTGACGGAAAGTACAAAAAGACTGGTTCACTTTATGTTGCACATAATGCTGACGGTACAAAATCAGTATCAATGTCAGTAAAAGCTGCCATTTATTCATCATCAGTTAACTGCACTGGATCAAAGACATATACATTGGATAAGATTGACAGGTTTCCATATATATCAGCAGTTACACCAACATTCTCGGCAAACAGTACGATATATCCAACTGTAGATTATGTAAACCCGTTTCCAGTTGAACAAATTACAGCATTTCGAATCAATGTTTCGTATGATGAAGAATCGATATCAACTAACTGGGTTGATGCTGATCCAACAGGTTCGTCATTTACATTTGACAGCACTACTTTCCCAGATTCAGTAAGGGATAGTATCATAGCTGCTGCACCAGAAGGAACAAATAGTATAACGTTGACGTATAGATTATTCTCTATTGTCAATGGTAATTCAAATTATAGTCTTAAAACTGGTACTATGACATTCGGTAATGCTGAGCCTACAATATCTGGAGCTCAGTATTATGATGTAAATGAGGTAACAAAAAGTGTAATGGGCTCACCATACACAGATCTTGTTACAACAAAATCGGATGTTACTGTCAAATTTAGTTCAATATTACCATCTGCTGGTGCAAAAATAAAACACATAAGATTAGTTTATGGTAATAGGCCTGATCCGGGATCACCTTGGTTACTTAGAGAATTAGATTATTCACATACTTTTAGTGAACCAGTTGATTCTCTTACTGATTATACTGTTAATCTTGGTGTAATAAAAACTAAAACTAATGGCTTCATTACAAATTTTGAACATGTGGTTGTTGGTGTTGATAACCAGGATTTAAGTGGTATTAGTGTTAATTATCCAGCTATAGGTGTCATAATAGTTGATACTAGTGGAAAAGTATTAAGAACTTTTATACCGATTAGAGTTTATGAATATGCTGATCCATATGCAAAAATAACAGTTACAAGACGTTCAAATTTTTATTCGGAAACTGATGTAACTGTAAGATGCACATACAATAAACTTGAAAATGATCTTTTGCAACAGAGAAATTTTATAACAATAAAATGTTGGTATAAAAAGACATCTGATGCAGACTATGATCCTACAACCGAAACAAATTTAACAGATGGTGTAACTACAACATTAACTCTTGACAATTCATACAGCTGGGATATTTTAATAGCAATAAAAGATTCGGTAAATACTACTTGGACTACATATGTTTACAATGTGAGTGCTGGTGTTCCTATATTCTTTATTGACAAATTAAAAAAGTCGGTAAGTGTAAATTGTTTACCTACTCGTGATGATGATTTCGAGATTAGCGGAGCATCAGTTCTAACTCATTATGAGAGCACTGAAAAATGTGTTGGTTTCTGGCTAGACGGCAGAAAAGTCTATGAAAGAACAGAAACGGCATCAGGTTCAATCGCTGCTAATAGCTGGGCAGATTTAGAGACGCTTCCGGACGGTGTGGTTATAATGCCTATAAGCATTACAATTTGGGGATCTAGTAGTGCTGCATATACTTGCTGTCATAATTTAATAGCACAGTATGTTATATCTAGTAGAAAATTAAGGGTCCTTAATACCAGTGATACCGCAATAACTGTAAGCGCATATCGTATACAATATGTATATGTGCCAGCTTCAACATAAAGGAGTAATTCAAAATGGAAAGCATTGTACTTAATTTAGTGCCTTTTGGGTCTATGCCGACTGTTCACACCTCGCAGTACGATATTGGAAGACAATTTCAGGTATATTTACGAGATGGATCTAAACCATATTATTTAGTTTCTGGAGACTCTTTAATATCAAAAGTACGTAAGCCAAATGGTGATGTTATTTTGGAAAATATAATTGGCAATGTTGGTGATGATTATGTTATTATTACAACATCAGAAGGAATGTGCGATATTATAGGTAAAAATATCTGTGAATTAAAGTTGGAAAATGGCAATAAGAAGATAGGTACATTGAATTTCTTTATGAATGTAGAAGAGGCTATTGCTGATGCAGATCCTTTACCCATTAATGATTTTGTTTTGTTTGATAACGGGAAGTGGAATGATTTGCCTAATTATGACATTACGTTGAGTGAAACTGGAGCTGAAGATTTACAGATAATAGACGGAAAGTTGTATTTTACTGGAGCAACAGGGTTTACAATGTACTCCAAAGACGGAAAACCATTTCGAATTGACGTATGTATTGAAAATCTTGAAGATGAATATTTTTATATTCAGACTGGCAGGTGTGCGAAGGGTGCTGATGCAAAAGTTGTTTTGAACACGGGAAATTATAGATACAATTACCACGTTTTTAATAGTGGATATTTCTTTGATAACGGGGTTGTGTCACAAGGTATAAGTGACTCCTACTCAGAAGAACAAGCAATATTTTTCTCAGGTGCTGATTTTTGTATTAAGCGGATATGTGTATTTCCTATAATTAACGCATACACAATTAGAGACTTTTTGGACTAATAAGGAGACAATATGGAAGAGATTACATTAAATCTAATTCCGACAGGAGTGCATCCAGTATGTCATGTATCGCAGAATGATAATGAACGAAAAATCAAAATAAATCTCGTATATGGTAGTATTGCCTATTCCATTAGGGAGGATGACGTTATTAAACTGAATGTTCGCAAACCTAATGACACCGTTGTCTCTGCAAGTGTTTCCTCGACAGTTGGCAATACCTATGTAATCGCAAATATTACAGACGATATGTGTAATATAGGTGGTACGAATCTCTGTGAAATTAGAATTAAGAATGATGATTCTAGAATTAGTTCATCTAATTTCAGCATGGAGGTAGAGGTTGACCCTTCTGCAAATGGTGGCGGAAGTGGTGGTGCAACTAATCTCGCTAATCTTGATGACGTCAATATCTCTAATCCTACTGACGGACAGGTTCTCAAATACAATGAGACCTCTGAAATGTGGGAGAACGGAGAAGGAGGCGGTGGAGGAGGCGGTGGTGGACACACCATTGTTGATGATGGTGGCACAAGCCTCACACAAAGAACAAAACTTCAATTCAAAGGTGCTTATACTGAAGATAACAGTACGGGCAACACTACAGAGGTGAACGTTGTCCGTGAAATGACAAGGGCAGAATTTGACTTACTTTCTGATAGTGAAAAAGTGGGAATGATTAACATTACTGATGAAGTAGGAAGTGGTGCTTATCACGAATACTCCACATCAGAGCAGGCTGTCGGCACATGGATAGATGGTAGTCCTGTGTATGAAAAAACAATATATAGTGCAGGCGGTACGATTGGCAATTTTTCTATACCGCATAACATTTCAAGCATTGACCGAGTATTAAGTTATTCAGGAACAGTAAAAGATAGTAATTTCTCTCAATATGGGGATATATGGGTATTGCCAAGACTTGCCGCACCTATGCTTGGTATTGACTCCGTTACTGCAACGGATATTAAAATCGTCAATCCAAGTGATTTTAGCACAAGATTAGTTGATTGGTATATTACTCTTCGTTATACAAAATCAAGTACATGAGGAGAACAAGATTATGGCATTATATTTTAACGGAAATAAAGTTATAAATAGTCTTGTTGTCGACGGGAGTGTTGGTGCTGTTATTAAAGGAAAAGACACTCCGCTATCATTTACGGGGTTGAATGGTCAAATGTACCTGCAAACAATTAAAGGGGTTAGACAAGACTTATCTCAGTTTAACTACAGCAAAGAGCGTGATATGTTTGTGGCGAATTATGATAATGCTGCATATTGTTCATACTCAGGGAGTGGACCATATATAGGCGCACAGCTTTATAATCAATTTGATTTAACTAATATTGATTCAATTGAAGTCAGTGTCAAAACGACTTCTCCTAGTTATGACAATTATTCAACAGAGCGTTTTTCGCCTATTCTCCTAATTGAAAACACAATAAACCCATCTTCGAGTTTTCCCGTAAATACTTCTATTGTTTCAGCAAATGGAGTAACATATCGAGTTACTACACAAGGCGATAGCGCAACATTTGTTGCCGATGTTTCATCGTTAACGGGTAATTATTGGATTGTCTTATCTTCCGTTGGTGCGACGTCGTTATGGAGCGATTTGTATCTAAAGAGTAGTGTCGCTGATGAAGTAATTTATGATACATTTTCTAAAGTAAACGGTACTTGGCAAGACTTAATAGGAACAGCTATCGAAGACATTGAAAACATAAGTGGCGAAATCGAAATCATACTTATTGATAGCATTATTCCTCGTATGACAAGTGATACAACCCCGAAAGGGAAGTGTAGCGCAAGTTATGTGTATTCTGGTAGATATGCTTATTATGGTTTTACCACTCCGAGTAATGGTAACGTTGCTAACGCAAATGAGTTTTGGTATTGTGGCGGCAATTCGTCAGCGAATAATTGGATTGAATACGAGTTTGATAAACCTTCAACAATACTGGCTGTTTCATTTGGTACGATAGAAAACGGTGTCGGAAAGAGAGTTAAGGTTCAGTATTCAAATGATGAGACAAATTGGACTGATATTAAAACCATAACGATAACAACGAACGACTACACAACATATAAGTTGCCGTCGCCTGTGTATTGCAAGTATATGAGGCTTTTTGTTGTTGATAATGGTATGACAGTTATATCTGGCATAAATGCTTTTGGTTATGAGGGTAGGACATACCCACAAAATGTTGTTTTGGAAGGCACAACAGAGCCTACTTCGTCACAGGGGTATGATGGACAGATTTATTTGAAACATCTGCCTGATTTGTCGTCAATAAATATCCGTGAAAGCATTTCAAATAGTGCTGTTGGTGCTTATTTTGACACAGGATATTATTACAACGCAAATACCCGAATTGAGATGAAAGTGAATTTGTTAGGCGGTGCTACATACCCTTCTCCGTTTGGAACTCGATATGACACAACAGGTAGAGATGCACGACAAATGTTTATAGCAACATACGGAACTCGTATGTATTATGCTTTTGGTAATGCGGAAGAATCCGCAAATGGTTTCTTCACTCTTAATTCTGATATGGTTCTTAAAACACAGGGTAGGGTTTTACAGAAAACACAAGAGGGAATGACAGCCGAATTGGTTACTTACGCTTACAATAGTACTCCTGTGGCAAGTATGTACTTGTTTGGTATGAATTTGAATGGCTCTCCTTGGGCAGACGCATTTGCGATAATGACGCTTTACTATTGCAAGATATTTGAAGGTGATACATTAGTACATTATTATCTGCCTGCTCTTGATGGAAGTGATGTTCCTTGTTTGTATGATTGCATAATGGACGATTACATTTACAATTTAGGCACAGGTACTTTAACTGTTGGAAATGCGGCTACCGTTGAAAAGAGTACCACAAATGCCTATGTTAAAGTAAACGGTACTTGGCAAGACTTAATAGGAACGGATATTGAAGACATTGGTGCAACACAGGCGAGAGAACCTCTGTATTCACTTGACCAAAGTCAAGGTGGTGCTTGGATTGATACAGGTATTGCTGTTAGCGGTATTACAGCATTTTCGTTTGTAAATTCTGATACGGGAGTTGCGAACTGTGCTAGGTCGATTGCTACATCCGACATTCCAGTAAAAACAGGTTCATCCGATGTTTATTTAACAGTCTTTACTTCTAGTTGGATTGGTAAGGACTTTAATATACGCATTTACAACGGAAATCTATATGTTTCGTTCAACAACGCAGGAAGTAGTAGTAAAGAAGTCTCAATTTATGCAGGCTCTTTGAATGATTAGTCATGGTCAAAATTTTTGTTGAATTTGTCATAGTTACTGCATTTGTAGTGGCTTTGGCATTTTTATTATATGCAAGTAATAAGGAGGAATGAAAAAATGAATGAACTTCCAACAGTATTAGGTATTGTGCCTCTTGTGCCGATAGTAATTCTTTGCTATCTGTTGGGTGCAACGCTTAAAGCAGTCAAGAACGAGACACTTGACAAGTTTATTCCGATCATCAGTGGGCTGTTTGGTGGTATCATAGCCATCATTGTGCTGTTCACGATCCCTGGTTACCTGTCAGCAACAAACTGGCTCGATGCATTTGCAACTGGTGCAGCATCTGGTCTTGTCGCAGTAGGTATCAATCAGATCTATAAGCAGTTTACAAAGGTGGATACTTATGACGGTCCGATGGAGGGCGAGGTTCCTAACGAAGAGTTCACGCCTGATCCGGACGAAGAGAAGGAGACTTGATATGGCTAATGCTAATCAGGCTGTATCTAAAATTAAATCTTGGCATGGTTATAGTGAGTCAAATGGCAAAGCTCAGAAGTATATAATGAACCCGTACAATAAAATGATGGGTTGCAAAAAGAGCGTCAAGACGACCGCATGGTGTGCTATCACGATTGTCGTTATGCTATATCTTATTGGTGTTAAGACTTACTGTAAGTCAGCCGGATGTACCCAGCAGATGAGATGGTACAAGAAGAAAAAGCGCTGGAAAGATAGAGGCGCTGTTCCCCAGAAGGGATGGGTGGTAATGTATCATTTCAAGAAGTGGGACAAGAAAAAGAAGAAGTATGTCAGAAAATCTGTACCGGGACATACTGGTTGTGTTATTGCTGTAAACACCAAGAAGCATCTGATGCAGGTTGAGGAAGGTAATAACAAGAATGCGGTTCGTACTAGAACCATCAATTATCTCAGTCTTGATATTCTCGGTTTCTGTCTGCCGTATTACAAGTAACTCATGGTGCGGGGGTGGATTTCTGCTCCCGCATCTTTTTATGGAGAAAGATTTATGGCCTATCTAATGCACTTCAATCCCTATCACGATAAACGTGGGCGATTTACAACGGCTCCGACAGTGTTTGTCAGTGGATCATCTAAAACCCAAATGGCTGAAAGTCCTTATTATAGGAAGCAGTTACCAAAAGATATTAGGCGTGAACTTGATTCTGCTATGAGAAATCATAAGAAGATTGTTGTTGGAGATGCTCCTGGTATTGATAGACAGGTACAGGACTATCTAAAATCTAAAGGCTATAAAAATGTAGAAGTTTATGGTCCTGGAAAGAATGGCGTCAGGTATTCTGCTAGTGATAAATGGAAAACTAAGACAGTTGACTCTGGAAAGTACAAACCGGATACGGACGAGTGGCGAGCAGAGAAAGACATCTTTATGTCAAATATTGCTGATGAAGGTCTCGCTGTCGTATTAGAAAAAGGTGGGGCTGGAGCAACTAGAAATAATGTCAAGAGACTTATTGAACAAAATAAGAATGTTAAGGTCTATGAGTTATCAGAAACTGGTGACAGATGGATTGATGACGTTAAAAATGTATAAAATTTTGAGGCCAAATTTACATGGCCTCTTAATTTTTATCTGAAAAATCCCCGGGTGGAAAATTTGGTAAAACTTTTTTAAATGCGCGAAATTTACTTCCTCTTTATAAACAATAATAAAGAAAGAGAGGTATAAGAAAATGAAAAAGTACGTAGTAATTGAAAAGAAGGTTATACAGGAGTGGTATAGCGATGGTGATACATACATCATCAGAAAGGATCAAGAATATATCGTAGTTGATAAAACGGGAATTGGTTGTGATCTTGCAAACGAACTCGAAGAAATAGTAAAAAGAGAAGTTGAGAAGATTAAGACAGATAAAATCGAAGCATTGGTATTTGATCCGATAAGATGTATAAATAATCGTAACTATATTCCATTCTTATATGACAAGGCAAACGATGAATATGTCGAAACACATTATATCAGAGTTTATGAAACAGAGGAGGAGCCCTAATAACATGGGCTCTTCTTTTTCGCGAAAATAACATGGTGTATAATAGAGGAAACTCTAATCTAAATGTAAAGGAGAAAAAAGTATGATTACAGTAACATTAACAGGAAAGATCGTAGCAATTATGGCTATCGTAGCAATTCTTATTTTAGGATTTGCATTCAGGAAGTATAAGAAGCTCACAAACTCAATACTCAAAGAGCAGGACAGACAACTCAAGAATTTAAAAAAAGCACTTGATTTGGCTGACGCTGCAATTGACGTTTGGAAGAAGGTAAGTGAGAAAAAAGAAGCAGAGTTAGAAATATATAGAAAAGCAGACGAAGCTAGGAAGCTAGATGAGAAAATGTTATTACCTAAATCAGATGGTGATAACTCAATTAAGGATTTAGAATTTTAAGGAGGATAAGAAAATGAAAATTTTTAAAAAGAAAAGAGTTTTTAAGGCGTTTTTTAATGACGCGGATAGATATAGTAATCTTGGTAAGAGATTTTATGTACTATTTGACGATAATTCATGGGAAGAATTTTATTTAGCATTCCCTTTGGGATATCTGATGGATGAGGCACAGGAAGCAACTACAAAATTCAGAATTCAGAACCTAACACAAAAGAAAATGACCCGAGACGAAATTCTTGAATATATGATAAACTTTTGTAATGAATTAGAAAAGGAGCAGGGCTAACAAGCCCTCTTCTTTTTTCGCGAAATTTACATGGTCTTTATAAACAATAAAATGAAAGGAAGTGATCTTATGGCAACAAGAAAACAGTTAGACACCGCTAGAGAAACGAGATTATGGATAGTAGATATCGTGGTACCGGTAGTAACCGCTGGTATCGTATTAGCCACTAATCCTCATGTTCAGGACTGGTGCAAAGACAAGGCAACAAAGATCAAAACTTGGTTTACAAGTAAAAAGAAGGAGTCCTAACAAGGGCTCTTCCTTCTTGCGCGAAATTTACACCTCGTATTATAGAAAGAAAACAGAAACTATAATATAAAGAAAGAGGTGAGTACAATGTTACACAACATGTTAATTGGACTGATCGGCAAGATAATTTTCTGGGTAATAATCGCATTAATAGTTGTAATAAGGCTTATTGTGGGATTAATCACTCTGATTGCTTGGTTGATCTAAAAATTAAAGGGGATGTTATTTACACATCCTCTTTCTTCTTGCCTGAAAGGAGGCACAATATGTTAGCATTATATATTATTGGACAGATTCTCGGAATTATTCTTGAAATTATTATTATGATATTTATCTTAATATTTTTATAAGGAGGAACCTATGTGGTATTTGTACGTTCTGTGTATTCTGTTAGGATGGTTTCTTGGACTCATTATGTTTGCCGGAGCACTGGCAAGTATGGTGTTTGGAACTATTAAAATTAATGACGGTGGGTCACTTTATGTTGATATGGATAGAAATCCAGAGAAGATAAAGGATCGGAAGTACGTTGTTTTCAAAGTTAACATGGTTCCACCTCCGCGTGAATAACACATGCTATTATGGGTATATAGATACCTAGAATATGCGTAAAGGAGATAAAGATTATGGAAAATGATGAAAACAGAATCGTATCGGAGGAAGGCACAGTTGAAGCTGGTCTCGAAGAGACGTTATGGAATCTTATCGAATATGCTAACACTTTAGACAAGTCATCGGACGAGTACGCACATTGCGTTACTAACATCGTTAAGATGTATGATACATGGGTTAAGGGTTGTAAAGAAGGCATGGAGTACAACGATCGTCAGGCTCAAAGAGAGCATGAAATGGCGATTAAAGAAAAAGAACGCATACAGAGAAGCGTTGACAGCACAGAAGAACGTTATGTTCGCGAAAAGCAAATGCGTCTTGAGAAAGAGATCGCAGAACTCCGCCTTGAAGAGGAAAAAAGGCAGCACAAGATCAATGTTATTAAAGATGTGGCTTTAGGAGCTGCAGGTTTGATACTGCCGTTGGCCGTCTATACAGCATTATTCAATAAGGGTCTCAAATTTGAACAGACCGGAACATTCACAAGTTCGACATTCGGTAGAAACCTGTTCGGAAAAATCAAATTCCCGAGCAAGTGGTTCTAAACCCAAGAAATGGAGAGTACTTAAATAAGGAACAAGTACTCTTCCTTTCTGTTTTAAATGTATTCTAAATGTGGAGGAAAATAAAATGAAATTGGAAAATGTTAATATCGTAGGTAAGCATTTCAGTGGACGAAAGTACGATGGCTTTGATATCGGCAAGTCGTTCCTTATTGAGGTTCCACCAGAGGACGCCGAGCAGTTCCGTAATCTTGGTTGTAAGGTAAATACGTCGAAAACAGGAATCAACTATGTGATAGTGAAAATTCCACGTCATAGCAAACTTGTTATGCGTTACCGTCCTTTGAATATCCGAGCAAAAATTCGTGGCGAGAATGATCTGATTCTCGATTATAACACGGTTTCAATCCTTGATTACGCAACAATTCGTAAGGCTAATATCACAGTTGATGTTTATAGATCAAAAAAATTTAAAGTATCTGCACTAATTCTTACTTCTATGGAAGTGCACATAAGCAAAAGCATAAAGCTTCCAGTTGCTACTTTGGCTTTAGTCATGAGCGATCTTAGATCCCAGGCTTATACAGATTGTGTAAGTGAGGTTATGGATTTTATTGATAAGATGGAGGTAAAGTGACATGGATCATATTGCAGATCTTGAGATTGAGCTCATCCTAAATTACATCAAATATGATTATAACAATGGTACTTTTTGGGTGTATTCGGGCATGTATCCTGATAGAAAATTGTCACTAACCGAAAGAGGAGATAACTGGTCTGTTATGGATTCTGACGATAATGGCCCGAGGCACTTTCCACATGAAATTCCGCATCCAGTTGTAAAATCGATGGTTAAAAAATTCCATAACGGTGAGTTGTATTGGTAACTCCGCGAAATTTGCATATTCTATAATAGAAAACTATAAGAAGGGAGGAACGCTTATGGATAAGACAAAAGTCTGGGGCTATGTCGGTCTTGGATGCACTTTGCTTATGTTCGCCGCACAGATAATCGGTGGCATAGCATCGAGCAGACAATCTGAAGCAATGCTCAAAGATGTAGTATCTAAGGAGGTTGACGCCCAGCTTAAAGCTAAGTCAGCATGAAGAAAATGAAGAGTTCTTAATTAACAAGGACTCTTCTCTTCTGTTCGAAATGTTTCAATAATGTTAGGAGGTTATAATGGATGGTTCCGGATGAAAGACAGATTAACACCATCATAGAGTATATGGAAGGTATTCCAATTCCTACATCATCATATCCGCCTAGAATATTTGATGATGTCACATATACGAAATGGGCAGCAGAAGAAATATTAATATATATTCTTGCTCATCATGAATGGACAGTTATGAAGTCTGTCGAAAACTTCAAGAAGAAGATGAAGCGGTATCTTAATAGAGCTATGAACCGGAATTATGGTTATGAGATAGCTCCGATTTTTGAAATCGCTATAAGAACCGCTGAAGATATATCGGATATACTTTACGCAATGTCATAAATGTTAGGAGGAAAAATGAAAAAAGTATACGTTGTATCTAGAACCGTTGGATGTTCTAATGGATCGGACTTTACAAACATCATTCACATCTGTAAGACAAAAGAATTAGCTGTTGAGTATGCTAATACATATGTAAATGACTCAATTAATGATGCAATTGCTCATTCTTGCGGTGATCCGATAGTATATGTAGAACCAGAGGATGTTGGAAAATACTTTACAGAAAAAGAATTTCTTACAGGGGTTGTATACTTAAGTATTCCTAAAGATGGTGAAAGATATCTTATAAAGATTGAAGAATATGAACTTAGAGAAGATTAAAGGAGGTAAAACATGAGACCATCATTCGTTTCATTCTTACTCGGAGTAACACTTGCAGCAAGCATCTTCCTGTGTGTTGAAAATGGCAGAAATGTCAATGCATACAGAAATTTGCAGAGACAGATGGAGGGCACTAATGGATAAGTTTTCCTCATTTGCTAGTAAACACTATCCGGGTTTTTGTATCGGTTTAGGTATTGGCAATCTCATCTTTGCCACAATTTATGGAATGGCCAGTGTAATTGAGGCAAGAGATGCGGTAGAGGAAAAGAAGCGTAAGATGCATACGGACGAGCTTTCTCCGAAGGAGACAATCAAGTCTGTAGCTCCTTACTTTGCTCCTGTCGTTGGCATGTGGGCTGTCGGTACTGGTTTAATATTGTTTGGTAATCAGGCAAATCTTAATCGTGGTACGGCAGCAGCAGTCTTGGCATACAATGCAATAGCTGATCATACAAGATATGTAGAAAAGACACGGGAGATCGTTGGCGAAAAGAAAGAACAGGATATAGCAGAAGCTACTGCTAAACAGAAGTATAAAGATGATCTTAATAGCGGAAATGTGACTGTTATTAATAGTGGTGATGGTGATTTCTGGATTTATGATGGTTTGACAAATCAGAGAATTCGGTCAACTATTGCCAAGTTTAAGGATAAGATTAATAAAATAAATTATGATATCTTGCATGATACAAAGGTGTCGGTTTATGAGTATTGTCTTATCATGGGTGAAGATCCAATTGAGTTTGCTACTGAAATTGGATGGACAGTTGATGGCACAGGAATTATAGAACTAGAAAGACCTCGTGCCACAGTAATGGAAAACGGTGAACCTCTTATAATTATGGAACATAGGAATAAGCCGTTGAATCTTTATTAAGTTTTTAATGGTCAGTCCGGACTGTTAAATAAAATTATCTGTAAAGGAGAAATGAAAATGGACGAAAACAATCTCGAGATGGTAATGGGCGAAGAAGCAGTGGTCACTCCTGTAGTTGACACTAAAAAGGTCTCACAGGTTGCAGCAATTGCAAGCGGTGTAGCTATCGGTATCGGTGGACTGTATCTTGCATACAGGTTCATTGTAAAGCCTATGATCGCTAAGGCAAAGGCTAAGAAGGCTGAGGTAACACCTATTGAAGCTGAAAAGCCTGCAGAAGAGAAGAAGGACGAGTAAAACTCGTTAGGACGGGGTGCTTCATGGTGAGGTGCCCCGCCTTACTTCGCAAAAATAACAACGCCTCTAGTGAAAGGAGGCACTTATTATATTATTTTTTCTGTAAAGGAGGTATGCAACTTGGCAGATTACAGCGGTAATTCAAATAAGCTGAGAGATGGTGAATCTAACACTATTCCAGCTAAGAAAATTGAACCTGTGGTAACTGGAACTGCCGTTGTTCAAAAGAAAACGAGACTTGGTAGACTAAAAGACAGCATTATTGCTGAAAGTTTAGATAACGTAGTCTCTTATCTTTGGACTGATGTGTTTATACCGTCATTGAAATCATTTTTAGCAGATGCTGGAACAAAAGGAATTAATAGACTTCTGTATGGTAAAGCAGCCGAAAATAAGCAAATAAATACATCTAGAATTTCTTATGGTAGTTATTTCGGAAATAATAGTGTTAAGATCGGCGAGCCGTCAAGACCGTTGGTAAATAGTAGTGTTTTTGACTATGATAGTATCTATTTTAATGACAGAGGTGATGCAGAGGCAGTTTTGGAATCAATGTGTGAGATGTTAGATACATTCCAGGTGGTAACCGTTGGAGATATGTATGATTTGGCTAATGTCTCAACATCAAATTATATGGTAAACAGTTACGGATGGACGTCTCTTAGTGGAGCAAAAGTAATGGGAAGTGCTAACGGTTACTTTATAAGATTTCCTAAGAGAGCTGAACAAATAAAATAAGGAGGTAATATGTTACCAATTGTATCAGTTGTTGGTAATATTGCTAACACAATATCATTTAATGCAAAAAAGTACGCTCCTCAGATCGCAATTTTTAGTGGAATTGGATTGGGCGTTAGTGGTGTTGTTGCTGCTTGCGTCGCTACAAGAAGACTCGACGGTATCCTTGATGATACAAAGAAGGAACTGTCTGATATTCATGATAAGTCAGTTGTAGATCCTGAGCACAAGGAGTATACAGAAGATCAGATTAAGAAAGATACATTTAAAGTGTATGCTAAAACAACAGGAAAAGTTATTAATAACTATAAATGGGCTATTGGAATGGAAGCGGCTTCTATTCTTTTGATTCTTGTTGGTTCTAAGACTTTGAATGAGCGTTATGTAAGAACGGCCGTTGCTTTAGCTGGTATGACAGCCGATTTCAACGACTACAGAGAGGAAGTACGAAATCGTTATGGCGATGAGGTCGACAAACAGATCAGGTATGGTTACAAGACTGAGGAGATCAAAGAAAAAGTAACAGATGAGAATGGTAAAACTAAGACCGTTAAGAAGACAGTAAATGTCTTACCTGATGGAGTTAGAAACAATCAAAACGATTATGTTAGGATCTTTGACTGGACTAATCCCTGGTGGGATGATGGTGACATCGGATATAATCTCACATTCTTAAGAGCACAGCAGTCATATTTCAATAATTTGCTTATCGCAAATAAGCATGTGTTCTTGAATGATGTTCTTAAGGCTCTCGGTTATCCGCCCACTCGTGTAGGTCAGGAAGTTGGATGGAATTATAATCCGGATTCTGAAAATGATGGTTATATTGACTTCAGGATTACAGAGTCTTATGTAACAGATGACTATGGATCTAGACGAAAAGTAATTCTTCTCGATTTCAATGTTGATGGTAGTATCTTGAATAAGGTTGATTGGCCAGATAGAGTATAAGGAGGAATGCATGAATAAAACTATTATTTATTCTGTAGTTTCTTTTGTCAGCGGGGCCGCTATTAGCGGTCTCGTTGTATGGAAACTATTAGATAAGAAGATACATGCAAAGTATTCCGAAATTGCAGACAAGGAAATCGAGTCTGTAAAAGAGAAGTTCACTGTTCCAAAAAGTGCAGAAATGATGGAGGCTCTTAAAAAGAAGCTTGAAAAAAAGCCGGAGGAGAAAAATCCGGCAGTTCTTATCAAAGAGAATCCTAGTTTGGTTGAACTTCATAAGGAATACTCTAGAAAGATCAAGGATGGTGGGTATACTAATTATTCAAATGTAGAAATGAATGATGAATCTGAAGACGAAGTTCAGGAAAATCCTTTCATTGATGTGATTGACCCTGATGAATTCGGGGATGATGATGAGTTTGATCAGATTAGTCTTACATTCTATGCTGATGGTATACTCGCTGACGATGATGATAAAATTATTGATGATGTTGAGGGGACTATCAGTAAATATGCGCTTCTTCACATTGGCGAATATGAGGATGATGCCGTACATGTCAAGAACAATAAGCGAAGGGCATACTACGAAGTACTGACTGATTCGAGATCGTATGAAAAAGCTACAGGAAAGAAGCCACCTCAAGATCAGGATGAGGAGGATTAATGACTGAGCGCGATCTTAACAGTGAATATTTTGAATGGTTGTGCTCGTTAATTCGAGACTCAAAGCCATTAAAGCATGTTTCTTATAAAAAATTGATTATGTATTTGTATCACTCAGAATTTATTCCTTCTTTACCGATGGACGAGAATAGATGTGTAGATGGTATTGATTTGAGATATAGATTTGGTTATGACAGAGGCATTGATATTCATGTTATAGCATCGTGTTTAGACACAAGTCCGTGTAGTATTCTAGAGATGATGGTCGCTCTGGCATACTATTGTGAGGAACATATCATGATAGAAGCTGAGAATGGCTTAATGTCAGGTAGATGGTTCTGGATGATGATATCTAATCTTGGTTTAAGCAATATGACTGACAATAATTATGATGAAAATATTATTAATAGTGTCATATGGGCGTTCTTAAATAGAGATTATTCTCATGATGGTGCCGGCGGCCTAGTCTATATACCAAATTGTCCGTACGATTTAAGGAATATGGATATTTGGTATCAGTTAATGACATATTTTTCAGAGATCGAGAAAAATAGAACATAGAGGAAGTAATCATGGTTGACTTTTTAGTGATTTCAACGCGTCCAGGAAAACGCGGTGTTGAGGAGATCTACCCACGATTCATTATCAAGAAAAGCTCTGATTTAATGATTCGGGGTGGAGACTTCTACGCTATCTGGCTTGAAGATGAAAACCGATGGTCGACCGATGAGGACGACGCGTTTACACTAATTGACAGAGAGCTTGATAAATATTATGAGGAAAACAAATCCAGATTTGAGGTCCCTGTCATAGTACTACATATACGTGATGCTCAAAACGGAATGATTGATCGATGGAATAAGTATTGTAAACAGCAAATGAGAGATTCATTTCATATGCTGGATGAAAAAATCATATTCTCAAATCAAGAAGTAACAAAGAAAGATTATGCAAGCAGACAGTTGACTTATCCTCTTGAGGATGGTGACCTAACGGCTTATAATAAACTTATGTCAACTTTGTATGACGAAGAAGAAAGGCATAAGATTGAATGGGCTGTTGGCTCTGTTGTCACCGGTGATTCTAAGAAGTTGCAAAAATTCTTAGTTTTGTACGGTGCAGCAGGAACTGGTAAGTCCACTGTCTTAAACATAATTCAGCAATTGTTTGATGGTTATTATTCTGTATTTGATGCGAAGAGCCTCGGTTCATCTAACAATTCTTTCGCATTGGAAGCATTTAAAGATAATCCTCTTGTAGCAATTCAACATGATGGTGATTTGTCTCGAATAGAAGACAACACCAGATTAAACAGTTTGGTCTCACATGAAATCATGGTGGTTAATGAGAAGTTCAAGTCAACTTATCAGAACCGCTTCAAATGCTTTCTATTCATGGGAACAAACTCTCCAGTTCGGATTACGGACGCTAGGTCGGGATTAATAAGACGACTTATCGACGTATCGCCATCGGGTAGGGTACTCTCAAGCAAAGAGTACAAGGCAGTTGTTAAGCAAATCGGCTTCGAGTTGGGAGCTATAGCATGGCACTGTCGTGAAGTCTATTTGTCTGATCCAGGCTTCTACGACGACTATATCCCAGTTGCAATGCTCGGAGCGTCTAACGATTTCTTCAACTTTGTGATGGATTCATACCTTGTATTCAAACGAGATGATGGTGTCACTCTTAAATCTGCGTGGGAGATGTATAAAGTCTACTGCGAAGATGCTAGAGTACCCTATCCTTTATCTCAAAGAGTATTTAAGGAAGAAATGAAGAATTATTTTGATTCATTTGAAGACCGATATACTCTTGATGATGGTACTAGAGTTAGGAGTTACTATGCTGGTTTCAGATCTGATAAGTTTGAGGATGCTAAATCTAAAGACAAACCCAAATCTGAGACAAAGTCATGGTTAGATTTCAAAGAACAGCCGTCTCTGTTTGATACAGAGTTTGCTGATTGCTTTGCTCAGTATGCATCTGATGGTGGAACACCGATTATGCCGTGGAAAAAAGTCGAAACGATCTTGTCGTCTATCGATACATCATTGTTACATTATGTCAAGGTACCAGTTTATCATATAGTGATAGACTTTGATATTCCTGATGATAATGGTAACAAAAGCTTTGAAAAGAATTATGAAGAGGCTAGTAAGTGGCCTCCTACATATGCTGAGCTTAGCAAATCGGGAGAAGGAATACATTTACATTACTTATATAATGGTGATCCTTCAGAACTTCAACGGGTATATGCACCTAATATCGAAATTAAGGTGTTTAATGGTAACAGTTCACTTAGACGTAAGTTAACTAAATGTAATAATCTCCCGATTGCTACGATCAGTTCAGGTCTGCCACTTAAAGACAAGAAAAAAGCCGCGGATGGTGTTAAAATAAAATCTCAGAAGAAATTGTTTGAAATGATTGAGCGAAATCTTCGTAAAGAGATTCATGGTAGTACAAAGCCAAGTTGCGATTTCATCTATAAAATTGTAGAAGATGCCTATAATGATGGTATCAGTTACGAAATTCCAGATGAAATGAAAGACAGAATCATGGCTTTTGCTAAAGATAGCACACATCAGTCGGACTATTGTGTTAAGTTAATGAAAAAAATGCACTATCAATCGAAAGATAACGAGGACACAATGGATAACAATAATAGAAAACTTAGGGACTTCATTAAGAGCATATATCTTGATGAAAAACTAACGCCAGAAGAAAAAATAGACGCAATTTATAGTGCACTTGATGGTGCTTATACCAGTGGGAAGCCGTATGATGTACGGGATATAAAAAATGCACTTGTATATTTTGCCACAGATGCACCAAAAGGTTCAGAAAATGTATCGTATTGTCTGTCATTGGTAAACAAGATGAGATTCTATAGTGACGAGCCACTTGAATCAGAGGATAAGGACAATGAAAAGGCTATCATATTCTATGATATTGAAGTCTTTCCAAATTTATTCTTAGTAAACTGGAAGAAACAGGGTGATGGTAATCCAGTAGTAAGAATGATAAATCCTACATCATCACAAATTGAGGATCTAATTCAGTATCGTCTTGTCGGATTCAATTGCCGAAGGTATGATAATCATCTACTATATGCTAGGATGATGGGTTATACAAATGAAGAGCTATACAAGCTTTCTAAGAAGATTATTCTTGGTAATAACAGGGATTGCTTCTTCGGAGAAGCGTATAATCTCTCATACACCGACATATATGACTTTGCTAATGGTGACAATAAGAAATCTTTAAAGAAATTAGAGATTGAAATGGGTATTCACCACCAGGAGTTAGGTCTTGACTGGGACCAGCCTGTGCCTGAAGAACTGTGGGAGATGGTAGCTGAATATTGCGATAATGATGTTATTGCAACAGAGGCAGCATTTAACTATCTTGTGGCAGACTGGACAGGACGACAGATCTTGGCAGACATTACTGACATGAATGTCAATGATACAACTAACTCACTGACAACTCGTAAAATCTTTGGTAGAAACAGACATCCTCAGGATCAATTCAGATATAGAGACTTATCTAAACCAGTCATGAAAATTGATGACGAAATGATGAGGTTCTTATCTGAAGCTTGTCCTGATATGATGAGCATGACTCATGGTGAAGCTCATAGCTTATTACCCTATTTTCCTGGGTATAAGTATGAGTTTGGCAAATCAATCTACAGAGACGAAGAGGTTGGCGAAGGTGGATATGTATACTCTGAGCCAGGAATGTATACTAATGTTGCATTATTAGACGTTGCTTCAATGCATCCACACAGCTTAATTGCTGAGTGTTTGTTTGGTCCGATATATACGAAAGAGTTTAGAGATCTTGTATTGGCTCGAGTATATATCAAACATGAGCAATGGGCTAAAGTCGAAAAAATGTTTAATGGTAAGCTTAAACCGTATATTGAGAAGATAAAGAATGGCGTAATGAAAGCAAAAGATCTTGCTAATGCACTTAAAATTGCAATCAACTCTGTATATGGTCTCACAGCAGCAAAATTCGAAAACCCGTTCAAAGATCCTCGCAATGTTGATAACATTGTTGCTAAGAGAGGTGCTTTGTTTATGATAGATTTGAAGTACGCTGTTCAGGAAAAAGGGTTTACTGTTGCACATATTAAGACGGATTCAATTAAGATTCCTAATGCAACTCCCGAAATTATCAAATTTGTAATGGAGTTTGGTAAGCAATACGGTTATACATTTGAGCATGAGGCAACATATGAAAAGATGTGTCTTGTTAATGATGCAGTATATGTTGCTAAATATGCCGATGGCGAACATGAATTTACATTACCTACAGGTGAGAAAGTCATGACAGCATGGACTGCAACTGGAGCACAGTTTCAAGTTCCGTATGTATTCAAGACTTTGTTTAGTAAGACACCATATAAGTTTGAGGATTACTGTGAGACTAAGAGCGTCAGTACGGCAATTTATATCGACGATCAGTTTGTTGGTAGAATTGGTCAGTTCTGTCCAGTTGTTGATGGTGCTGGCGGCGGATTCTTGTATCGTAAACAGGGCGATAAGATGTATTCCGTCGTTGGTACAAAAGATTTCCACTGGCTTGAGTCTGAGTATGTCAAAGAACATGATCTCGAAGACAAAATCGATATGTGCTATTATCATGAATTAGTTGATGACGCAGTCAAATCAATCTCGGAGTATGGTGACTTTGAATGGTTCGCGGCATAAACACATTATCTAATGGAGAACAATAACTCAAAGAGTGCGTAGCAACGGAGAGTGAACATCAATAGATGGTTGTTCTCTTTATTTATGCAAAAATTATGAAAGGAGATAATGATTATGGACACTACTAATAATCAGAGCGGAACATTAATCACAGCAGTCGGTATGGTGTGTCTTACAGCTTTAGCAATTGCAGTAATTATTAAAAAAGAATGGTAATTCAATTAAACAATTATTAAAAAGGAGTAGAAAAAATGATTGAATTCAAAGAACATAATGGTAGAGTGTATATGATCATCATCGATGCGAAGCTTCTCTCGATGCCTTTCAGGAATTTCGAAGGCAGAACAAGTGAGTACAACGCAACTGGTGAAAAAGAGTTTGGTGTTGTTATTGAAGATTCAGAGCTTGCACAGCAAATGGCTGCCGACAACTGGACAGTTAAGACAATAACTAATAGAGATGGTAAAGACTATCTTTACGGAATCAAAGTAGACGGTGAGGATCTTCACTGGGTTAAAATCAAAGTCAAGTACAGAGACAATAAGGGAAATCCCACAATTCCGCCGAAGGTTCTTATTAGAACTGCAAATAATGAGATCGAGTACGAAGAGGATGATCTGAGAAGTCTTGACACAGCTGATCTGATGGATGTAGATCTTAGGATTAACATCAGGAGAAAGACTGCCAATGGTAAGACGTACACAACTGGATATCTGAACACAATGAAGGCGACGCTACTGGACGATAGTTTCTGGTTTGGTACTCGTCAGGCTCAGAATCCTAACGAGCCTCCGTTCACAATGTAATTATATATTATGTGGTGGCGGAATAGGTAGACGCGAAGGCTTATTGTTAGATGAGATACGAATAATCCATTATCAGAGATAAAAGTAGAAATGCTCATCATGTAAGGTGCAAATCCTTACCCACATTTTTAAATGTTATTTAAATGTAAAGGAGATATACAAATGAATAAATGCGGTAGAAAAGCTTTAGAACGAATTGAAATAAGATCAGGGGTTCTTAAAGAAACAATCAAGAAAAAAGGTCTGACTATATATGATGTAGCAGAAGATCCTCGCGTCAACAGGAAACACTCCACATTATACAAATACATAAATGATGGTGAAATTCCTGTATGTTTGTTAAACAACATATGTGAAGTCCTTGAAATATTGCCTATATTAATAATAAAGCCTACAAAGGTTCAGAAAATGGGTGTTCTTAAGGCTAATAAGATTCTTGATGGTGTGTATTCTATCCAGAAGACAAAAGGAGGAGTCACAACAAAATACAAGTGGGTATTAAAGCAATCATGGTGTGAAATAGGAAATATTGTTCGACTTTGCCCTGAATGTTCAGATACTAGAATAGTGCCGATGGCATATGCAACCGATAATTTCTGTCCTAAATGCGGGAAGAGTATGAAAGAAGAGGTCAAATAATATGGGAAGATATAAAATTGTAGGTTTGTCGCATGAGCAAAGTATCAACGATTTTGATATGATACATTTAGATATAAGAGTTCACGTCCCATCTAGTGATATGTACAAAGAAATAGAACGTGCTATTGAAAGTATTGGTGAGGTTGACTATACTACTTATTACTATGGTGCAAAAAAATTCAATGTTAAAAGAATTATTTTCAACTACCCAGCAACAATTGTTATCTGGGCTGATGGTACTAAGACTGTTGTCAAGTGTCAGGATGGTGACGAGTTTGTTCCTGAGGCTGGTATTGCTATGTGCTTTATGAAAAAGGCAATGGGTAACAAATCCAATTTCAATAACATATTCAAAAAATGGGTACAAGAAGAAGATCGTACTGATTTTGGAGAGCAGCTTGCCGATGCCATCAAATCAGCTCTTAAATCTCTTGGTGAAGATAAGGAGGACTAATATGACAAAATTAATAGTTCAGTTTCCTTATGTGATTAAAGCTGAGCATCGAAAAAAGATAGTTGAAGAAGCTAAAAGATCCTGGAAAGAGGATGGTCTTCTTGTCTTAGATGGAATGCTAAAAGTTATCGCTGTTAAGGACAATATCGAGCTCGAGTTTGCTGATGTTGTTGAAGAACCTGCCGAAGAGATGAAAGTTATTGGATATAATAATCATGACTGTGAGACATGGTATGCTTGTCCTTATTGTAATGTGCAGTATTGTAGCTGGCAACTTCATAATGCTGGATTAAATCCTGGCGATACATTTAATTGTGAAAAGTGTGGTAAAAAGCTAAAAGTTAATAAATAAGGAGTAGTTATGTCTACATTCGGTTTAAGACCTGGCCAACTTGATGCTATATCTAAGATGCATAATGGTTGTATCTTGTGCGGTGATGTTGGCTCAGGTAAGAGCCGAACCGCATTAGCTTATTACTATCTTGTCAATGGTGGTAGTTTTGTTCATCCCGATACAAGTATGCCGTCAGATTCCTATTATCCGATGAATGACCCGCCGATGGATCTCTATATCATCACAACTGCTCATAAAAGAGATTTAATGGAGTGGGAAGGAGAAATGATACCGTTCCTGTTAGGAAAGGATGGTTTCTATTCTAATAAAGTTGTTGTTGATAGCTGGAACAACATAAAGAAATACAAAGATATCTATGGTGCATTCTTCATATTTGATGAGCAGAGGGTCGTCGGATCTGGTGCATGGGTAAAAGCATTCCTGAGAATTGCTCGGAGGAACAAATGGATACTCCTTTCTGCAACTCCAGGTGACACATGGATGGATTATGTACCCGTGTTTGTCGCTAATGGGTTCTACGAAAACAGAACTGCTTTCAAGCAGCAGCACGTGGTATATAAGCCGTTCATGAAATACCCAGTTGTCAGTCACTACGTTGGTACTGGCAAGCTTCTTAAATACCGCAGCATGTTGTTGGTAGAAATACCAGAAGAGAGGCATACTGTACAACATCATGAGGATGTTTTCGTGAGTTATGGTAAAGAAGCATACAAAGATTTAGTACGAAAACGATGGAACTTTGTCGAAGGTAAACCTATTGAAACTGGCTCTGAGTTCTGCTATTTGCAGCGACGTCTAGTTAATACCGATGGTAGTAGACAAGTAGCAGTTCTCGAGCTTTTCGAACAGCATCCGAAGGTAATTATTTTCTATAACTTTGATTATGAGCTGGAGATTCTTAAACTCATATTCAAAGATAAATACGAAGGTATTACTGTCAGAGAGTGGAACGGACATAAGCATGAATCGATTCCTGATGGAGGAAGTTGGGTTTATCTTGTACAATATACTGCCGGATGTGAGGGATGGAACTGTACGACGACAGACACTATCATTTTTTACTCACAAAACTACTCGTACAAGGTAATGAAGCAGGCTAGTGGCAGAATTGACAGGATGAATACCCCGTACACAGATCTATGGTATTATCATCTCCGATCTCGTTCAGGTATTGATCTGGCTATATATCGGTCATTGGTAGAGAAGAAAGATTTTAACATTTCTGCTTACACAAAGAAATATGGATTTGCTAAAAAGGAGAATATAAATGAGTAAAGAATTAACCGTTGGCGATGTTCTTAAAACTATGACTGATGAACAAAAGAATGTACTATATTATTACATTTGTTCTGCTCTTAAGAAAAAAGTAAAAATAACATCACGCTTTGTCTCATTGGATACATTTAATGATGATCAGAAAAGGGTGTTTTACTATCTTATAGGCAGGGCATTGGATGAGCCCGATGATAAAATACTTGAAATAGTAAAAAGAGGCAATGTCAATGGACACTAGTACTAAAATACTGTATACAATAGGATTGGGTTACACAGTTCACACTATAGGTAACATTCTTAAAGACGAATGGTTTGATCTTAAGAAATTTTTTGAGGATAAGAAAAATGGAAAAGTATAAAATAAGTCATACAACTTTGAAAGCACATTGGGTGGATGTTACAGACGCTACTACTGACAATGGTGGAAGAGACTGGCATCTTAGAGAGTATTCTTGTGACAACTGTGGTTTTTATGCTCGGGCATATGGTACAAATGCATTATTCTTCTGTCACGGATGTGGAGCAAGGATGGTGAAAGCGGAATGAGTGTCAGTAAAGATGTAATAGCCAATGTTAATAATGTTCCTATCGATTATGTCAAATGCGAAAATTGTTGTTATAATGATGGTACTGTCATTGGAGATGTTATAAAATGCTCATTTTGGAAAAATATTGATTTTAGTATTAGTAAAAATCATTTTTGTTCATTTTGGGTAGATGAAAAAGGTGGTGCAGAATGAAACTTATAATTGATATAGACGATAAAGATATTTTGTTTGATATAAAAAATCGTGGCTTTGAACCACAAACAGAAACAGACAAAATAATAATAAATGCTTTGTATAATGGCAAGCCCTATGAAAAAACGCAAGGTGATTTAATCAGCCGTGAGGCTTTGAGGAATTTTCTGTTAGACAGCAGACCTGACGATTTACAGCAGTCAGACATAAATTTTCTTACTGGCGACATTAAAGTTTCATTAAAGTTTGTATTGAAGATCATTGACAATGCCCCGACAGTTGAACCGCATTATGTATCAGATTTGCCTGATGATGTTGTAAAGACATTACAGACATTGGCTATTGATTATTCTGACGGCATTGCGATATTTGAAAGAAAAAGACCAAAAGGCGAGTGTAAATCTTGCAGGCATCGTGATCCCGAAGATAAGAAATGCGATTGTGGAGCGTTAGAAAGACAAGGTTGCCCGTTTTCCGTAAGTGATGATTACTATTGCAAGTATTACGAGAAAGGTGGTGCAGAATGAACGAAACATCAGGTTATAAGTTTGGCATTAAAGTCAACAGACAATTCGAGGGTGCTTGGAGTTTTGGAAGTTGTATATCACATTCTTTGGGCGAAACCTATCTATTCATCAATTTTGCCGTATGGTCAATCAGTATCGGTTGGCTTATGAAGGAAGGTGAAGAAGTGTGATAGGTGCGGCAAGATAAAGAAGGTGAGAAAAAATGAATGAAGAACGTAAAATCATAATAGAAAAGAAGCAAAGCAAAGTCAAAAGCAAAAGACAAATGGTTGAACTTGACGTTGATTTACACGAAAAACTATGGAAATTGTCTGTTGAAACAAATAGATCTCTTAGAGAAATAGTTGACGTGCTTCTTAGAGACGCATTGAAGTATGTTGAAATACAGGAAGGTGAAGAAAATGCCAATAAATAATAATGAAAACCCAAAAGCTAATTTATATTATTCAACCGATGGCAAGACTTGGAATCCTGTAGGAGGAGTTATTGACACAGGTACTATATCTGTAACCTGTAATCTCTCGGAGGAAGATTCTGCAAGATTGTGGGCATTAGTGGAAGGTCTTGAAATTGTTCCGAGAGGTGATAAGAAATGATAGAATTACATTGTGATTTTTGTGAGAAGGTTATTTGCGTTGGTGAAGTCTTTCATAAACTATCTTTATATAAATTTACTGACGCCGGATACACTCACATTGGTGAAGATTCATCAATTGAAGAGGGAGCTACGGTAATGTGCAGTAAGTGCTTTCATAAAACCGATGGTAGTAGTGACCCTAATGAAAGTAAGACAGTGTGCTGCTATGTAATCGGTAGTCTTATGAACAATGGTGCTACTAATAAAGAACTTGCTGAAATTACACATATGTTAATAAAATACAATCTAATAACGATGGAGGACTATGAAAATGCCAAAAAGTGATAACTACGCATACCTCTGTAATGGTGAGGGATGCAAAAAACAGTGTGCCAAAACTATGACACCAGAAGAATGGGCTAAGTATCCGTGTCATCACACATTCGATGAGAAGTTTGCCAAAACAAATGTTCGTCGTGAAAGAAAATTCCAGTTCGATGGCAAGAAGTACAGAGAGATAGAAAGGAAGTAATCTGATGGCTGATACTCGTGTATCCTTTTGTCAATACTCTAAGCCTAACTGCTTTACATGTAAAGATTTCAACAGGTGCGATGCTAAAACCAAACCAGTAAAAAAGAAAAAGCCTACTACTCGCACATGTCCTGAATGTGGTTATGTCAATGGTAGAGATGACTGGAATTGCGCTAGATGTGATCATCCGATAAGGTGGTGAAGAAAATGAAATGCACAAAATGTGATAGGTGTGGTGCCGAAGGTGAAGGTCGTAATCCAGAAGATTTTCACGAGGTTCCTAAATATGAAAAATCGTCCGGTCACGCCGATGGCTACTATGACTTATGTAAATCCTGCTATAATGAATACTTGACAATATCTATGTCGGCTATGAATTTAGCTAAGAAAAGTATTACACTATGGATAAACAAGGAAATTCTTAAGATTTCAGAGACTGAGCAGGCTGAAAAAACGCGGAAGGACGGTTTTATTTATGCTAATGGTGTAGTAAAAGTACCTGCTTTTGATGAGAATGGTGCACCGATTTTGTATGAAAAATAGGTAATTTTGTGGTCACTTTTGTTTTTAAATTTGGCCAATTGGCCACTTTTGTTTGAGTTTTGGTCAAATTTGTATGAAAAAATGTGAAAAAATTGGCCACTTTTGGTCATTTTTGGCCACTTTTAAAAATATTTGACCAGCCCGCAAACGTAATAAAATAGGGCATTTGCGGGATTTTTGGTCAAAAACCCACTTTTATTTTATATTTTCGTATAGTAAAAAAATTAAAAAATATATAAATATAGAAAAAAAGTGGCCATTTGACCAAAACTATAAAAAGGAGTATTTTTATGCCGAAGGTAACTAGATACAGCAATATGATTCCAGGTCACTTTTGTACTATTGATTTCAATGGTTCAATTAAGAATTATGAAGTAAAAGAAGATAACAAAGGTGAACTATATATAACAAGGAAAGGAAAAAAATACACGGAACTTCAAATGCCGATGGGTAAAGAGGTGGAAATATGACACAACCTGAAGACACATCTGATGATTTTAAATATTTGCTTGAGGGATCTTATCCGGTTGACGATGGTAAACCGTTACCCTTGGCTAATTGCAAAAACTGTTCATTTAATGTCAATGGTGTATGTATTAAAAGAAGATTTAAAATATTCGATGATAGTCAATGGTGTAAAGATTTTTGTCCGAGGTTTAAAGTAGTATGAAAGAATATGGTGGAACTGTAACCCCTGCTCAGCAGGAAGCATGGTTAGATAAGCATGCAAGAATAGAAAAAGTAACAAAAGAGAACGGTATAAAGACAAAATATTATACAATGGGTAAAGATGGCTTTAAAGCTATTTGCTATAATGATGTCGCTGTTCAGATTCAGAAATTTAGTGCTAAAGAAATAAGGACGATGGTAGCATGTGCTAATTTGAAGTTTGGAGGATTTTGATATGGATGATTTGTTTGATAAAGTTAGTGAGTTTCTTTGGAATAACTTTGGTAAGATTTGTACTGCACTAATTACATTTATCTGCGTTGGTGTAATATGTGCGTCGTGTCTTGTGTCATGTCGAGAAGCAAATAGAGCTAGTTATAATATATCAATGCAAGCTGACAACTTTAATGTAGTTCGAAGGGTTACAGTTATTGATTGTATAACTGGTGATATTCTACTTCAGATGACGGGAAAGATGTCTATTAAAGCGGATACTGCCGATAATCAACTTGAGGTCTTAGTTGAAGATAATCACACATACCAAAAACACATCATTGGTTTATCTGATAATGTAACTTATATTGTAGAGGATCTAAACCTTGGTGCAAATGACGTAAACCAATACAAATATCAGATAAATTTTAACCCGAAGATGTGGTGGCCTGTCGAAGGTAAAAATATTGACTAAAATCTGCTTCGCGAAAAAAACATGCCCTTTTATGAAGAGAGAAGGTAAAAACTGTCCTTGGTGACACTTTTATCTTACTCTCTTTCTTTTTGTTAAAATGAGGTAATCCGATGGGTAAACTCGAAAAAAATTTTCAGAAGATCTTAATTAATAAAATTAAGAATATGTTTCCAGGTTCAATGGTACTCAAGAATGACCCTAGTTATAAACAGGGAATTCCTGATTTACTAATAATGTATAAAAATAAATGGGCTGCATTAGAATGCAAGAAATCCGATGGTGCTAGTCACCGTCCTAATCAGGATTATTATGTTTCAATGATGGATGAAATGTCTTTTTGTAAGTTCATCTCTCCAGATAATGAAGAGGAGGTTTTGAATGAACTCAAAGTTTTCTTTCAATGATCACAGTAATCTCATTGGTACACATGCTTTGTTTAGCCCTAGTCAGAGTGCATGGTTGAGATATGATGATGAAAAGATTGCTGAGCGAGTACTGAATCAATATCGTGCCGCCATTGGTACTGAGATTCATGAATATGCTGCTCAAGAAATAACACTAAATCACAAAATTACAAACATAAGAGCACTCATCAATGGTATTGAAAATTTTATATATACTAAATATAAATATACTAACGATTGTATTAGAGTATCTGACTATGGTATGAAGCTAATAAAACATCTTGGAATGATACCCAAAGATGTATTTGATGCAGTTCGAGCTTATATTAACGATGGTACAAGTTTTAAAATGACAGCAGAGCAGCCTATTCAATACTCGGATAGAATCTATGGTACTGCCGATACTCTTTCATTCAGAAATAATTTTTTAAGAATTCATGATCTTAAGTCTGGGGAACATCCAGCTAAGATGGATCAATTAGAAACATATGCTGCTTTATTTTGTTTAGAATATGGTAATAAGTTTAACTTTAAACCGGGTGATATAAAAATAGAGTTGAGAATTTATCAATGGGATGCAATTACTATAAAGAATCCTACAGCTGAAGAAATTGTTCCTATCATGGATAGAATAATACACACAGAAAAAATAGCATATAAATTTGATAAGGAGGAATAAATCGTGAACCCTAGTTTCGACGAATTAATGCACTATGGTACTAAACGTCATTCCGGTCGTTATCCATGGGGCTCAGGAGAAAATCCTTATCAGCATGAGGAAGATTTTCTGCGTGATGTTCATCGGATGAGAGATGAAAACTTCACATATACAGATGCCGATGGTAAAACTTATACCGGAGATTTAGCTATAGCTAAGTCGATGGGTCTAACATCAACACAGTTTAGAACACAGTTGTCATTGGCTAATAATGAAATGAGAAAGAGAGAAGTTGAAAGAGCAAAGGAATTAAGAGCCGAAGGTAAAAGTCTTAATGAAATTACTAAGGAGATGGGTTATAAGAATGACTCATCTATAAGATCACTCCTTAATGAAGATTCAGAAGCTAGAATGAATCAGGCACAAGCTACTGCGGATTTCCTTAAGAAGCAGGTAGAAGAAAAGGGAATGATTGACGTTGGTACCGGTGTCGAAAAACAGCTTAATATTTCTCGTGAAAAGTTAAATGAAGCTCTATATATTTTGGAAATGGAAGGATATCCTATCTATGGTGGAGGTGTCCCTCAAATAACAAATCCTAATCAGCAAACCAATCTCAAAGTACTATGTCCTCCAGGAACAGAGCATAAAGAAATTTATCAGTTTGATAAAATTCGTTCTGTTGAGGAAGACTGGGTATCTCATGACAATGGTGAAACATTTGATCCTAAGTTTGTTTATCCTGAAAGTATGAATAGTGAACGACTTATGATCCGTTATGCTGACGATGGTGGAAAGAACAAAGATGGCGTTATTGAGATTAGAAGAGGTGTTGATGACTTAGACCTTGGTGGATCTCATTATGCTCAGGTAAGAATACTTGTCGATGGTACTCATTATCTTAAAGGAATGGCCGTTTACGGAGATGATAAAGACTTTCCCGATGGTGTTGATGTAATATTTAACACTAATAAAAATTCTAGTGTTCCTGCGATGGGTGACAAAGATAATACAGTTCTTAAAAATATAAAGAAAGATCCTAGAAATCCTTTTGGTTCTCTTATTAAAGATGGTATTGATGACCCCGATATTGATTCCCATGGTGGAGGTCAAAGATATTATTATGATAAGGATGGTAAAAAGAAGCTATCTCTTATAAACAAAAGAGCGGAAGAAGGAGATTGGGAAGAATGGTCTGATAAGTTACCATCGCAATTTCTGTCAAAGCAAAGTATGCAACTTATTAATCGACAGCTAGATTTGGCGAAGGATGATAAGAAAGCAGAATTTGATGATATCATGGCTATTAATAATCCTACTGTAAGGAAAATGAGACTCAAGTCATTTGCTGATGATTGTGATGCCTCTGCTGTTCATCTTAAAGCTGCAGCACTTCCAAGGCAAAAGTACCAGGTTATATTACCATTGAATGATATAAAAGAGAACGAAGTTTATGCACCTCAGTATGAAAATGGTGAAAAGGTAGCTCTCATTCGTTATCCTCATGGTGGAACCTTTGAAATTCCTATCCTAACTGTTAATAATAAAATTGCAGAAGGAAAAAATACCATTGGTACCGATGCTAAAGATGCCGTTGGTATAAACAGTAAGGTAGCTGGCAGATTATCAGGAGCAGATTTCGATGGTGATACTGTTATGGTTATACCGTGCAACAATTCAAGGAGCTCGGTTAATATTGTATCAACTCCACCATTGAAAGGTCTCGAAGGATTCGATCCTACAATGACTTACGGCGGAAAAGCCGATGGTACATATAAGAAAATGAAGAATACCCAAACAGAGATGGGTATGATTTCAAATCTTATTACTGATATGACACTTAAGAAAGCAACCGAAGATGAAGTTGCTAGAGCTGTTAGACATTCCATGGTAGTCATCGATGCTGAAAAGCACGGACTTGACTATAAACAATCTGAAAAAGACAATGGTATTAAAGAACTTAAAAAGAAGTACCAAGGTAGAATCGAAAATGGAAAATATCGCGATGGTGCTTCAACATTAATTTCTCGTGCCAAAGGTGAAGTGCAGGTTCTTAAGACAAAGGGTAGTCCTAAAATTGACCCTCTTACTGGTAAGCAAACCTACAAAACCGTTAGGGAAACTTATATAGATAAGAATGGTAAAGAAAAGGTCCGTACTAAAACTAGTACCCAGATGGCAGAAACTGATGATGCTTTTACATTGTCTTCAGGTACTCCGCAGGAAACAGCATATGCTAAATACGCTAACTATATGAAGTCGTTGGCTAACCAGGCTAGAAAAGAGATGGTGAATACTAAAGATATTCGCTATTCTCCTGCTGCGAAGGAGACATATAAAAATGAAGTTAAGTCGTTGGATGCTAAGCTTAATGTATCTTTAAAAAATGCTCCTAAAGAAAGACGAGCTCAGGCGATGGCGAATGCTATAGTCGCCCAAAAGAAAAAAGAATATCCTGATATGACAAATTCAGAATTAAAGAAAGTTAAAAATCAGGCATTGGTAGACTCTAGAACTAAAGTCGGAGCTCAAAGAAACCCTATAAATGTTACTTCCAAGGAGTGGGAAGCTATACAAGCTGGAGCAATATCAGCTAATAAGTTAACCCAAATAGTTCAATTCATGCCGCAAGAACAGTTGATTGAATACACATCGCCTTATGATAAAAAAGAAATTAGCCCTAATAAACAGGCTAAAATTAAAGCGATGGCGGCTTCGGGTTATACTCCAGCCGAAATTGCAGCTGCCGTTGGTGTATCTCGTTCAACTGTAAACAAGTACACATGATTCCATGGTGAACGGCCTCTAACAAAGACCTTCCATGGTGAACAAACTTTGTATAATCTGTCTTCCATGGTAAAACGCTAAAGATAGTTCTTCCATGGTGTAGTCTATTTGTTATTTTCCTTCCATGGCGGACAGCATTATATTTTACCGCCTTTCCATGGTGAGCTATTCTAAATTTACTCCTTTCCATGGTGAAAAGGATAGCTTCCATGGTTAAGCGGTTCTTTAAAGACCTTCCATGGTGAACGGCCTCTAACAAAGACCTTCCATGGTGAACGGCCTCTAACAAAGACCTTCCATGGTGAACGGCCTCTAACAAAGACCTTCCATGGTGAACGGCCTCTAACAAAGACC
>Ga0265298_10000471_pt1 | contig 59704 bp, 98 predicted proteins | sample AusTroGonzalo_MG_3_FD_193486 | JGI IMG/M metagenome (GOLD analysis project Ga0265298, IMG submission 193486) | Bovine rumen microbial communities from tropical cattle in Woodstock, Queensland, Australia - Gonzalo_01 | ecosystem: Host-associated > Mammals > Digestive system > Stomach > Rumen ... | reverse complement strand
ATAATAAGTTGGATTATTTGAATAATAAGTTAAACAAAATGCCATTAATTTTCCACCTACTCAAAAAGGGGGATATTTTTTATCCCCCTAATTCTCACTCTTCAGTTTCGTCTACCTTATCGGCTAAGCAGTAAGCCATTCTTCTATTTCCGTCAACTTTAACGGACTCTTTTTCGACTTTACCAGCTTTGACGAGTTTTCCAAGTCTTGCAGTTACTTTATTACGAGTAACTTCTTCATCATCAAGTTCCTCAAGAATCTCATCAACAGTGATGAGGTCCTCATCTAACAGTGCGTAGATGCGGTCAGTTAACGCATCAGACTCCTGTTTCTTTTTCTCTGCTCTCTTGGCGGCAGATGCCTTTCTCTTCTCAAGCAGCTCCATTTCATTATCAATGAAAGCTAACATATCTTCACATTCTGCATCATTCTCGATGCAATCAATTACCATGTTACGAAGGTCTTCAAAATACTCTTTCTTAGTTTTTCTGTTTTCCATAATGCGTTTTCTCCTGTTTTTTGTAAAATTGTTTTTTCTTTATCTTATGTACTTATTATATCAAAAATTTTTTAAAATTTCAAGTTGTTACTTAATTGACGAGTCTATGTATTTTCTTTCACGAGGTGAAAGATTTTTCCAATCTAAGCCATTTTGTTTAAGAATTTTTTCAAAATCATTAAAATCAATAGTATAATGAGGGAAGCTTTTGATGTCTTGGATAACTTTATTTATTCTACCAGCCCTTGTTGGAAGAAGACCTTCAGCTTCCGCATAAAACATCATTTCTTCAAATTTCATTTTTAATCTCCTTTAAAAAATACTTTAATTTCGTTTTCTTCTAAAAAACCATCTTCACTAAACCCTTCTAAAAGAAGGATTGCATCAAGCTCTGGATTATAATAATCTTCCAATTTTTTTACTGCTTTTGCCATTGTTTTTCCTGCAACTAAACCCTTAACTATTTCTTGAGTACTGTTACCCCAATCAGCTAATTTAACTTTATATTTCCAAAAACAAGTCATTAAAATAAATCATCCCTTTCTTTATCTGCTAAATCTCCTTCAAAATCTTCTTCAGACCAACGATGAGGACAATTTTCACAATCATCATAACCTATTTCACAATAACTCTCTGGTGGATTTTCCATATCTCCAGGATAGCTATGGTCATAAATGCAAAACCAACTCATAATATCACCTCAAAAAATCCAATAGACAATTCTAATTAGACTATAATCATCTCTCCAATCCCATCCATCCATAACTTCAAGAAAAGCATCTACTCTATCCATTAATGACTTAATTGGATTTGGACCATTTTTAGGTGGGTCTTCATCATAATCTAAAGCGGTTGGATGTTTTAAATAATATATATACATATCTGCATAAGTGAACCATCTAGCAGTAGGTAATAAATAATCTTCTGCTTCTTCAATTTTTTTATATCTTTCTTTGATTTCTTCACATACATCATTAGGGAGTCCAATATGAATTCCTTGCATTTCTGGTAGATTTTGTAAATATGAATTTTTTTCTACAATAGAAAAAAGCTCATGACAACCATTATAAGGAAATAAATCAGCAATTTCCCTTTTTTCATGCTTCCAATCCCAAATAAGAGGATGTTCTAATTCATATTTTCCAGTCTTTTCATTAAATCTTTCCACATAAAAATAAGGACTACGACTCATGCAGTTACCTCACTTTCTTTATCTTTATATTATAATTATATCAAAAATTTTAAGAAAAATCAAAGGAAAATCAGCTTTCCCGCATCATTTCCTTTGCATCTTTTGCTTTGATTTTCTCCATTTTAGTCTTTTTAAGATTTGGACGGGCAATTTGGCTTCCTTTCTTAGCTTGATACTTATGACATTTTTGACAGGCATGGCGGAAAGTTCCTTCTCTACCTTTTGCACATTGTCCTTCCCATTCATAATAAATACATACTCTTTCTCTTGTCTGTGCCATTGTCTTTCTCCTTAATCATTAAAATTACTATAATCAAGAATACAGGGGGAATTATCTCTTTCTCTATATCCAAAATTATTATCATGCATATCTACAAGAATTTCATTGTCTATTTCTTCACAAAAGCGAAAGAATTTCTCTACTTTTTCTTCTCCATAAAAATCAACGCAACTTGCAATCCAATCTGAATTTATAGAAACTCTATTTTCTTTTAATAATCGACTTGCAATATCACTTGATTTTTTTGAAGGTTTTGGTTTAGAATTACCATATGAATTGTTGTATGGAGTTACTTTTTCTGCAAGAAAAATATTAAAATCAACATTTTTTGCGTAATAAAAGATTTCCGCAACAAAACATTCAAGACCATATTCTTTTAATTTTAAATATTTTTCATATTCAGCTTGACAATAGTCAAATTCAATAGAGCCAGATGCTTCTGTGAAATAAAGCCATACTAAATCATCTTCATATGTTTCATCATAAAATCCATTAAAAGGAATTTTGATTACCACATTGGATTTAGAAGGAACAATAACAAATTTAGACATCCCGAAGTGTATTTCAGCTTGGGGGTCTACTGTTAATACTTTATCTAATATTGAATTATAGCATACAGGTTCTGACTCTTCACAACAATTTGTTATCACCCCAAAATCCTGTGGGATAACTGGGGTGATAGCATCTAATAATTCATCAATGATTTGATGATTATAAGTCATATTATATCTCCTTTACAATACAACGGCTTAACATAGTTTGATGAATACCATTGTAATCATTAAACTTTTTAATAGTACCAGTAAGACTAACTTCTTCACCATCTCTAATATCTAAATCAGATTTTGAAGTCATCCATACAAATACATATTTATCTGCGGTAAATGTATAGATATTAGTATAACCATAATATCCATCAAAACCGCGGACACTCTCCAATCTTACCTTGAAATTGCGGATTCTTTCTCCCTCAATTCCAGGATAAAATTCAGTTTCAGGAACTTTGTAGTAACTTGCAACCTTTGCCGCAATAATATCTTCAGCACTATCTTTCATTCTTGCCCATCTAGTTTCCGCCTGATAATCATATAAATCATCAAAAGAAACAGCACATAAGCAATAACCTTCTGGCACTTCTACTTCTTTTGTGAAATACCATTTGAAAGTCATATTGAAGCGGGCTCCCATGGCTTTAAGCTGGTCCTTGATTTTGTAGGTATTGCCGCCACAAACCATATAAATCTTTTCATCTTCGCCAAATCCAAGTTTGATAGCAGTGTTGTGTTTAAATTCATCTGCTTTTTCAATGTTTTCCTGGATTTTTGCGGCTTCAGCAGCTTCTCTTTTTGCACGGGCTCTTTCATTACTTTTCTGTAACTGAAGATATTCCTTTTCAGTATAAGCACGAACTGTTTTCAGTTCAACTTTTGAACCGCCGCATTTATAACAAACACCATTATCAACAGGGATAGGAACTAACTGGTCATTTTCAACATGAGAAACGATAATCCCTAAACCGCCGCATCTAGGGCAAGGTCTTTTAACTTTTATACATCTTTTGCCTTTTTCATTTTCAAAAGGTTCACCAACTAATTCAAAGTCTTTATAAGAGTCAGCTACAAAAATTTTTTCCATAACACATACACCCTTTCTTTATCTTATATATATATTATATAATATTTTTTTAAAAAAATAAAGCTGCGATTCCGCAGCTTAGTTTATGATTATTTTTCATATAAGTCAGGTAATGGCATCCACGCCACAACATTTCTATTATTTCATTATTAACTATCCAATACTCATGATTTGGAGTCACCCATCCAGTAGATGTATAAAAAAAAGATGTATCCCCAGAATCATCTAAACAAGATACTAACACTTCTTCTTCCGCGGGAGGATAGTGTCCATCTTTAGATATAAAAATCCATGGTGATGGAAAATTAAAAACATCATTAATTATTGTATCAATTTGAGTTTTAAGTAAAACATTGTTATATGCTTTTACAAAATTTTTTTCTGTTTCATTTTTAATTTCGATTTCTTTAGACATTTGTCTTAATCTTGCAATTATTGCATTTATATTAACTACTCTCATTTAAATACCTTTCATTATTTAAAAAAATAATAAATATACTGCTGAATATATAATTCCAATAAAACATATAAAAACTAATATTGCCCATACTATAATATATTTTGGGTATATACCTGCTGACGTTTTTATTTTTGTTTCTATATCTTCATTTTTATATATACCTTCTACCAAAAAAGTATATATTAAAGTAATTATTATTAAAAGTAATGTTATTTTAACTCCAATCATTCTTTATCACCTTTCATTAAAAGCACTTTTAAAAATACACCATCAGTATCATCATATCCAGCAACCCAAAAATTTTTATTTTCTATTGCTTCAGTAATAATGTTTAAAATTTCAGCTCTTTCATCAGAAGTTGAAATTGAATCATATTCTTCTTCTAATAAAATAATAGTGGGCTGTTTATCTATATCTTTACATAAATCTTCCGTGATTCCCTTTGCCCACTCACCGCCGTCAGGGTATGTATGTTTTACCTGTTCGTAGGCGTTCCAAAAATAATCTTTAAAAGCATCCGCGTCAATTGGTCTCATCATTATCTCCTTTATATTTTGTTATAATATTTGCATTTAATAATAAATTTTTGATATAATGCTATTAATGTATCTTGTAGTATTTTATAATTATCATTTGGTTCTCTATTGTTCCATTCGTTAATGTCAATAGAAACAAAACATCTTATAAATCCATGTTTCATTAAAATTTCAATATTTTTTGATTCAAAAGATACTACAAGTGTTACATCTGGGTGAACTAATTCCCATAATTTAAATTGAATTTGAAATATATTTTTATATTTAACTTTCATTATTATCCTTGTTAAAATCTAAACAAAACCAATGAGCTTCAGTATCTGCCGCACCAAATTTACAGTCTACACATTTTGTTATTTCTATAAGTGGACAGTCTTTATGGCGGCTGTCCTTTGGAATATCTTTTATATCGTGCCATTGAATATAATCACTTGCCGCACAAAAGGCTAAATTATAATTTTCATCTTTAATACAAAATTCACAGTTTTTACAATTTTTAGGTATATTTATATCAATAGCAATCATTTCTATTCCTCACTTTCTAAATCTCGATATATACATAAAACATCTTCAAAATTGATATGAAAAGGATATTTATTTTTCAATCCTTTACAATTTATTTTTTGTGGTATACCTATAATATCTTTTTCTAATGTAAATTCATCACATTCTAAATTAAATTGATAACCATTTTTAAATACAAAAACAACTTTCATTTGAATTACCTCATTTCTCCCATAGCATATTCATCTCATCAATTCTATCATTTAATTCCTCTTCCGACATACTATCAAAATTTGGGATTATTGCGTCATCGCCATAGAAGTAATGAATGGAATTTACAAGAAATTCTCTGTATGTTTCTTTGTTTGAAGCATTTGGTTTTATATCACAAATACGTTTATCAAAATCTTCTTTTCTCATCTTTTACCTCTCAATCATGCTTTCTGCATACTTTGGACAAAAGGGTGGTATCATATCATGATTTTGTGATGTAGATACCATATTTTTAATTTCTGAACACATAACAGTATCATCAGAGTAATCAACTGAATACTCACATTCAAAGCAACTTCTTGGTTTTATAATATTTTTCATATTTGCCCCGCAGTTAGGGCAAAAATTATCAACTGAGTATCTTCTTCCGCATTTATTACAATATCCAATCAAATTTCCAAATCCATCTCTATATGTCTTTACCCATTTACCCTTTCGTGGTTGTAGATGTTCAATCCATTCTTTCATTCGAAATACAGGAATAAATTCTACACCATCACAATAAAGATTTTCTCCTTTTACTACTTTATATTGCTCTATAAATTCTTCCATTGTTTCTGGAAAAGTTAATGTATTAAACATTTAAACTACCTCCCATATCTGCTCCGCAATACAAACAATATCGTGCATAGTGGTGCTGTTCTTCTGGAATCCATGATTTACATATGCTACAAGAATACGTGCCGTTATCATTCCTAATCCACTCACCCTTCTTTCGTTCCGGTTGTGCGGGTGGCAACTCTTTTAAAGCCTGTCTTATGTCCGATCCGTGATACCAACTCTCCTCTGAGTTGTGCCAAGCTGGTTTGTTTATGATTGCCTCAATCGCCTCATATTTGTTTATTAATTCCCCAACACTTGTATCAGGAACGTTGGATTGTACGGATGATAAATGGTCTAACCATTGTTTTACTCTGAAGGATGGAATAAGTCTTGAATTATTTGTGTAGATTTTCTCTACATCGTTAAACCCATATAGTTTCTCAAATTCTTCCCATGTATTAGGGAATGTCATCATTTCATTCATTTAAAACACCTTTCAATTTAGCAACAATTATAATTCCACTTCAAAATTCTCTAATATATCATAAAAATTAATCCCAGTATCTTTAGATATTTTATCGCAATATTTATCAATCGCTTCTTGTTCTTCTATTGTTGAATCTCTCATTGAGGTTATTGTTAATCCTTCTTTATCAATAGAAAGAACTTGCGGTTGATGCTCTTGTTCAAGTATATCCGCAATTTTAGTAAGAGCCAATGCAATATATTGCAATGACTCTTGTGTTACTAACTATCTATTCTAAGTTGTTTCTAAGATTTTATCATGTAGTTTCATTTTTATATACCTCATTTAATTTATTAAGAGCTTCCGCAATTTCCGGAAAATGTCTACCTGTTTTATAGAATGTTCCATAATTATTAAAACCTGCACTACCATCACTCCATAAAAGGTCCATTCCGTTGTCATCATAAACCTTAAGAATAATAGCTTTTTCACCATTGATATTAACGACTTCGTCACCCATTTTTAATTCTTTTCTTAATTTCCATCTATTGTATTTAATTTTAACTTCTTGGAAATTTGCGGGGCTTCTCCATTCATCAAAGATTTGATTATAATCTTTTGAACCCATATTAAGGATTTCCCAAGCAATATCCCAAGTTTTTTCTTCAATTTCAACTTTCTCAGCTTCAGTCATATCTTCATATTTTTCTAAAGTTGAAATACTAACTATATCTCTATTTTCTAAAAATTTATTATTTTTACTTTTGTAAAACTCTACGAAATCAATATCATCTGGTATATCTATAACATACTTCATATTATACCTCCTTTACCAGTAATAAGCATCTCTATTGGCTTCTGCAATTTCCCATGCGGCGATGTCTTCCTCATAAGACTGCGGAAACCAATCGTTTTTCATTCTAACCATATCAAAATAAGTAGCTCCGCTATTCCAAGCAACTCCGCTTAAAGCACAAGCCGCAAGCATCTCCGGGTCAGTTACATCAGTATTATTATACCAAGAGTAAACACGTTCTCTAATAACATGAGTATTACAAATGATACCGTTATTTTCAAGAACTTTAATTGCTAAATCCACTGCTTTTTCTGCGGTTACAAAAGTCATAAATCATCCCTCCTACCAGTTTTTGGAAACTCTAATTTTTGTATTACAACAATTGGAAGAATATCTTTCCGGATTTTTAGTTACTGCACAAGCTCTTGAACGTCCACCTAAAAAGCTGCCGCATTTCGGACAATAGAGTGTGTATTTAAAGATTTCATCTTTTGATTTTGCATATTCAATGTTTTCATATGCATATGTATCATTTGTTGTTCCAATTAAGGCACAATAGTATCTGAAAGTTGCGTCATGTCCATGGTCTTCATGGGTAATTGCGGCAACCACATAATGAGCACATTCATGAGCTATAACCTCTTTAATACTGCGGTCTGTGGCTGTTTTTAATAATTGCCGTGAAATTTCGATTTTAGTAGGATACCATTTTTCTTGCTTCTTTTCATAAAAGCATCTACCAAGAGTACGAGTAAGTCTACCATTAATGGAAACGGGAGAATTAAATTCAATTCCGCATCTACCGCAATATTCCTCACATAATCTTGTGATTTCTTCTATTGTCCACATTCTGCAAAGCACCTCTCTTTCTTTTATTATATTATATCATAAATTTTTAAAAAATTCAATAGTGAAATGATAGAGGGGTGTAAAGGGTTGAAAACTTAAAAAAAATATCTTATAATGAAAAAAAGAGAAAAAGAAAGGAAACGAAAAAATGAATAGAGCGGAAAGACGTAATCTTAAGAAAAATTTGCCCGGATATAAGACAGCCTTAGACCAAGCGACTGCCGCAGCGGTTGATAATTTAGAGAGAATGTTTAGAGAAAAGTGGGAAGATGATGAAACTCTTAATAATGGTGATATTGATATGGGAATTGAAGATTATGGGGAGGATGAGATATATAATGATTGATAAAGAAGAAACTTTGGTTAAAATACAGAAAATGCATCCAGAAAAAGGAGATTTAGTAATTGTTTCTTTTCCTACCGATGAAGAGGGGGAATCTCTCTATGCGTTGGATGAAGTAAAAGCAATTCATGATTTCTTATATAATGAATTTATAAAAAATGGAGTTTATATTGTAACAATTCCTGATAAGTATAGTATAAGAACACTTCAAGAAGTTTTAGAATCTTTTTCAGAAGCAAAAAAGCAAACTGTGTGTATTGAAAATGGAAAAGGATAGGAATAGGAAAAATGAATTTAAAATAGTTAATGACTGCTAAATAGGTGTGTTAGATGTTTGGATGCTCTTAGTCCAGTCTAAAGACGAACTTCACGAGGACCGCCGCATCAATAAAAAAGAAATATAATGTAGATATAATTAAATGTATTAAAGGTAATAAAGAAGTTTTTTATCAAATATTTGAATAGGAAAATAATAGAGCTTTAACTATTTATAAAGAATAGGGAAATATTGCGGTTTCTCTTGAAAGTTTAAGTTTTGAAGCATATTAGTTTTTTGTTTTTCTAGTATTATCCGCATCTCCGCAAGGTGTGTTTAGGGGGAAGAGGTAGGAGTTGTTGAAATATATTGGAGTAAAGGCTAATAAAAAGAATATTTAGACTTTAAATAAAGTTATTTAGTCTTTAATAGAGAGGGATTATATATTTTTTCATTAGGATGAAGATTTTATAATTTTGTATTTAAAAGCTAAAATTGAAAATTAGTATTCTATTAGTATTAATATGATGCGGGAATGTCAGAGAATAGCTGATAAAAATAATAAGCATTTTAATAAGATTCCGCAATTAATGCAAGTATGGGAAGCTATTAGAATATGTTAGAAAAATCAACCTTTTACATATGCGGATTTAGCTAATTTAACGGGGCTTAGTTATAAGCAAGTAAGAGATGTAAAAAGATTATTAGAACAAAATGATGCTTTCATTTCAAAAAGAGCGGGTAGTTATTTTAAATGCTTGGGGATGAATGTATAGTTAAATGGGTTTTATGGGGAATGAAATTAAAATAGCAAACCCACTGATTTTAGATTTTTTGGTAAAGATATATATTATATTATTATTTTTACCAAAAATACAACTTTCAGTGGGAAAGCTAACTTTTAGATAAGTTTACTAAAAAATAGCTTTGCGACTGATTTTAGATTTTTTGGTAAAGATATATATTATATATATTATTTTTACCGAAATTGCTAATTTTTGTCGCAGAGCTAACTTTTAGGAAAATTATTTATAAAGAAAATAAATTTGCTTGGGCTTCGCCCAAGCAAATGGGGGGATTTTGCGGCGGGGAGAGGAACATTAGGGGAATTCAAATGAAAATTTTAAAAAATAGATGGATTTCCGCATACTAAATTCAAAAAATGAAATCAAAATTTGAAATGAAAATAAAATGGTTGCTTTTTGTTAAGGAAGGAGATGATATTATGTTATCTATTGTTATGGAATATATTTATAAAGAAAGGAATAGAATTAAATGAGAATGAGGTTTATTGATAAAAGAACTCAAGAAATATTAGTAGATTGGAGTTTTGATGATTTCTATTGGAAATAGAATAAATAGAAACCTTATTTGATTGAAGGAATGGTAAATATAGAAGATAATAAATGGGAATAGGATAGAAAAGTAAAAGTTTAGGTTGATTTAAGTCAGAAGAAAGATTGGTGGAATGAAGAATAATATAGTTTTGCTATTGATTATATAATAATAGAAAATAAAGTTATAGAATAGAAGAATATGTAATTAATATATAAAGTAATATGAATGAGAGTAAAAATATAAGGGGAATGGTATAAATTAATATAAAAATAGATAAAGAAGTAAGATTAAATTTAATTAAAGTAATATAAGTTAAAATAATGAGGATTATTGAAATTTATAAGAAGATTAAATAAAGCAAGAAAATATTTAAACTATTTAAATAACTGAAAACACTAAAATTATTGGAATTACTTGAATTGAGAGTGTGCTGTGGCCTCTACGACCCTAGTCCCTTCTATAACGAAAAGCGACCGTTTACATATACAACCTCAATAAGCCTAGATAGTAATTACCTAGGCTTAAAGGGGCTATAATAGCATTTTCAATAATAATACATCACTTACCAGTGAATCCTCATAGAAGAAACACCGATAAGCAACAACAAAAATCTATATTAATCAGAGTGACTTGAGAAAGTTCTGAATGATATAGTCAGGAGTTTCTTCTTTTTCCTCTTGTGAGAAGCCGAAGGCTTCTTTAAGATTAGATGTAAATTTAATCATAGGAAGCATTGTACTCTCAAATTCTACAATTTTTTCTTCTATTGCATTATATAAATCTTCAATCATTGAGTCTGGTACTTCTCCATCTTCTTCTTTGAATATATCTTCAAATAAAAGACAAATATAAGCAGTAAATTCTTCTGCTACGATTTCTCGTTGCTCTTGAATTTTTCTATTTTTTTCTTCTTCTGCCTTATTAGCCTTTAACTTGGCAGCGGCTTCTCTCATACGGGCTTCTGCCGCAGCAGCCTCTTTCTCTTTTTTAATCTTCTCTTGGGCAGCGGCCAAGTCCTTACGAAAGACTCTTTCTAGTTCTTCGGCACTCGTACCCGAGGCCAGTGCTTCATAGAAATCCATATTTTCATATCTCCTTTTTTTATTTTTCCTATATTATTATTATAACAAAAATTTTTTAAAAAGTCAAAAAATTTTTAAAAAGCTTTTTAACTTTCTATATTTTATTATACCAAAAAATTTTTATATTTTCAAGTGGATGGTGGCGGCGACCACTGCCTTGAGGATTTCATGTTCTGGGTTTGGCCGGCATATAGTTGATTTTTGGGAAAATTTTGGCGGCGATTCGAACGGCTCATGTTCTGGAAAAAAATTCCATATGGGGGTGCGAAGCGCCGAAGCGGGCCTAAATGCGTGAACGCGGCCCGACCGCACTTTAGCCTGTTAAAGCGTTAATGCAAGAAAAAAGCTCGTCATTTCTGACGAGCTAAGCACCAAAAGGGGTCTATTCTTTTATCATGGTTTTCATTCTTAAGGAAATAATGAACCCCATACAGATTATCGAGTGTAAGAATCACCATCTCCCCGTAATCCTCAACTGTATAACCTTTCTTTTTGTGAAGAGTGATGAACTCTTCTTTTTCACTCATAATCATACACCCCTTCCTCAATATCATCCATAATTCTATGATATAAATTTACAACATCTCTAAATTCTGAATCACTTTCAGCGATGAATTCATAATCATCTTCTGTGGCTCCATCGGGAACCCCGCACATCCACCATCTTTCATAAATCATTTCATCCCCAGTATCAAGGATTTTTTGATTCATTAATTTTAAACCTTTGATTCTTGCTTCTTTTTTAGTTTCCATTAAAAGTTTGTGTGTGATATTTAACATTGTTCTTATCTCCTTTCCTTTTGTATCTTTATTATATCATTTTTTATTAGGAATGTCAAGCATTAATTTATGAAATTTATCATAAGCTTTATCCCACATCTCTTTTGTTTCTTCATAAGTTACTAAATTATTTGCTTCAAGAAACAATAATGCACCATAGGCTTGTGCTCTACAGTTTTCAATTTGAGAAACAGTTCTAGCATATTTTTCTGCATACTTTAATTTGAAATCAATAAATTCTTTTAATTTTTTTAACATTGGTCTTACCTCACTTTCTAAATAGATTATATCATAGAATAAGAAGGTTGTCAATAGGTTTTTTGAAATTTTGGGAAATAAATATTTGTGGTTAGTTGCGGTTTATTGAAGTTAGAAATGCCTAGCTCTGGTTAGTTCTGGAAAGCCGACTTAGCTGAGCGAAGTCGGCACGACGAAAGATGAGGATTATAAAGAATCCTCACCTTCAAGAATTTCTATTTCTTCATAATTTTCTAACCACCCTTCAAAATAGCCACCATATCTTACATCTAAAATTTCATCATCTTTAATTAATTCTGTTCCTTTATCATTCATAATTAATGTAGCAATATCATTTTCGCACCAATCTTCGACACCTTCAAATTGCCAAAGATTTCCATTGAAATCTTGACAGGTTACTTTATCATTTGGTTTTGAAATTTCTACTACAACAGTAGTTAACCCATAGATACGAGAACCATAAAACGTGCAAATAGTCATGCAAATTGTTGAATAAATTAAAACTAAAACACAGATAAAGGTACAAATTACTAAAAACCCTTCTACACTACAAACAAAATCTTTAATTTTTTTCATTTTTATTTCCCCTTTCTTTTTTGTAATTTAATTATATCATAAGATAAATTATTTGTCAAGGTTTTTTTGGTGGACTTTCTAAATAGGAAGTCCACCAAGTAATTTGATACCAAGTAATCCCAGGGTAATTGCAAGGCAGGCACAATCTTTAATTTTATCTGCCACAGGACGTTTTAACATCCAACAACGAGTTACACTAATAATATTTGCTAAAAGATAAACTAATTGACCGATAATCCAGTTTGCACCTACAGTGCATTGACCAATAATTAAAAGCATGAGTACAAAATAATTTAAATTTTCAAAAAACTTTTTCATTTTTATTTCCCCTTTCCTTTTTGTAATTTAATTATACATCAAAAAGGGGGATTTTGTCAACCCCCCTTTTTTTAATTTTTTTTATTTTTTTGGTGGTCTTTTCTTAATTAAATCTAATTTATAGTTATTTTCACCCACAGAAAACTCAATAATTTTAGATTTATTAGTAATTTCTGTAGAAATTCCCGCATTTTTTAAGCAATTTGCTAACATTTCGATGAGATTTTCTTTCTCTTCATCGGGTTTTCTTTCTCTTTTGGTCTGTTTTCTAGGTTTATCAGACTTTGCTTCGCGGCTAATTTTATTAACTTTTGCTTTTTCTGTTAATTCTTCCACCACTTCATTTTCAAGGTATCCCTCATCTTCCAACCATAACTGAATTGCTTCTTCTTTTGTAAGGTTCAAGATTTTCATACTGTTTTCAATTTCACTATTTGGAATACGAAGATTTTTATCATTGAATTTGTAAATCATGTTTGTTCTCCTTTCCTTTTGTTATATTAATAATATCACATTTTGGATTAGATGTCAATAGGGAAAATAAAAAAATTATTTTTTTCTTAAAAAAATTATATCATAAAATTTTTTAAAAATCAAATTTATAATTTTTATTAATTTTGGGAATTTTACACAAAAGAGTTTGTTGAGTTTTCCTATTGACAAAATGTGTGGCTGGTGGTATAATGGAAAAACGTCGTGGGGCCACCGACTGCACGACGACAAAAAAAGGTGCTTACTTAGTAAGCACCTTGAAAAAGGTTAGAAGGGAGAGAGGAAAGGAGATTACTCCCCTTCCTGCTCTGCTCCGTAGCCGAAGTGGGCAACCTTCTTGATGGAGGTTCTGTAAACCTTACCATCCTTCCGAAGGTCGGTCAACAGCCGGGTGATTCTCTGATTAGAGAGGTCTGCGATGGACTCACAGGCGACCATCAGTTCCTTGATGCTCATAGGAGCATCAGCCACCATCAGCACATCGAGGATGTCCTGTTTAAACTGAACATTCTCTAACTGATTTTTGGTAGGCTTCCTAGGAGAAGTTTTCTTGTTGTCCAAGAGTTCGATTTCATGGTTACAGAAATCAACGATTTCCTGATTGTCAGCATTAACAGTTGCGATGAGGTTGAACATTTCTCTTTTAGTCATAGTATATACATCCTTTCTTTTAAGTGATTTGTTTTTTCTTTATCTTATGTATTTATTATATCATAAGATTTTTAATTTGTCAATAGTTTTTTTAAAATTCTTTGAAAGTATATTTTTACGACTCACCAGATTGTTTATTAAGTCTCCGTTTTGTGGTTAGCTATCTCCACTTACTGGCACTGGCTTTTATCCTTTCGGACTTGCTTTCTTCCCAAGACTTTCAAAGTTTTATCAAGAACTTTTTTTATGTTTTATTTCTTGACTTGTGTAAGAATCGTGCTTTCATTTCTAACCATTTTCTACCATGGTGAGTCGCCCCCGAAATTCAGAGAGTGTAGTAGAAACTTCTTCCTCTCTTTATCTTACACATTTATTATATCATATTTTTTTTTATTTGTCAAGAACTTTTTTTATTTTTTATTTCTTGACTTTTTCAACAAAGAACACGTGGAAGCCGAACCTTAGCATTTTCGCGTATTGGGAATTAGTAGGTTCTTTATAATTTTTCTTACCCTTACTTTGTAATTAAATTATATCAAAAAATTTATTAAAAATCAAGTTGGAATATTGCACAAGATTATGGGAAAATCTTTGTGCAATTTGCTGATCAATTTTTGCTTGACAAATTTCGTGGGGTGTGGTATAATGGAATTTTCGGCGCGAGACTATGGCTCGCGCCCCGCTAAAACACAAAAGGGGATGATGAATTTAATCACCATCCCCAAAGGAAAGGAGGAATCAAAATGTAAAACTAACTGAATGGGCAACGAGGATTCGAACCTCTACAACCTTGGTTTTTGCCCAGAGGGGAGGATTACTCCTCACCCTCTTCTTTACCATACCCGAAGTGGGCAACCTTCTTGATGTAGGTTCTGTAAACCTTACCATCTTTGCGAAGGTCGGTAAGTAAACGAGTTACTCTCTGATTTGTCAGACCCTCAAGAGAAGGGCAAGTAGCCATTAACTCTTTGATAGGCATTGGGGCATCAGCCACCATGAGGACATCTAAAATATCCTGCTTAAACTGGATGTTTTCCAGCTGGTTCTTGGTAGGTTTACGAGGAGAAGTTTTCTTGTTGTCTAACAACTCAATCTGATGGTCGATGAAGGCAACCATTTCCTCATTCTCTGCTACCATTTCACGGAGTTCAACGAACATTTCTCTTTTTGTCTTTGCCATAATACATACCTCATTTCTTTCTTAAAACTTTGTTTTCTTTATCTTACATATTTATTATATCATAATTTTTTTTTGTTTGTCAATAGTTTTTTTTAATTTTTTTAAGGTTTTTAAGTGTGCACCCTTAAAAACCTTTTGGTGCTTGGTGGTATTATGTCATAGCCCCCACCCTTACCATAGGGCTTTCTACCTACCTTTAAATCTCATATTTATTTCCCCTTTCTTTATCTTACATTAATATTATAACATAAGATTTTTAAAATGTCAAGAGTTTTTTTAAAATAATTGAAAGGCGTTTCGCTCTGCCAACTACCTTATCACCTCTCTTTTTTGTAATTTAATTATATCAAAATTTTTCTTAAAAATCAAGAGGGAATGTTGCACTAATTTTGGGAATTATTTTTGTGCAATTTTTTTGCAAAAATCGCTTGACAAATGTTGCGGGGTGTGGTATAATGGATTTTTCGCGCTGGACCCATGGCCAGCGCGGCGACGAAAAAGAGTAGAGAAAATTATTTTCTCTACTCAATCTTCAAAACGTTTAATTTTATCATAAATGTCTTCCCAATCCATTTCATACCCATCACAGTTAAAAGCTCCGTATTCATTAGGAAATTCTTCTGCCATAGCTTCTAAGGCAATAAGAACATTTTTTCTTAAATTATCATATTTTTCTTTCCGTCTTTTTTCAAGTTCTTCATGACAGGCTTGAATAAGTTTATTAATATCAGTTGTTATCATGTCATTTAAGTATACCATCATTCTTATACCCCCTAACAACCAAAAATTTTTTTCTGACAATCAAGACACAGACCAGAAACAATCTGTTCTCTTTCATCGGCAGATAAATTTGGAAAAGCAACCTGAGCTAACGCACCATTTACATAGGCATTGTATTCAGATTCTTCAACAGTTACAGAATGAATGGAACCACACCAGGGGCAAGTAATTAATAATTCAATCATCATTTTTATCTCTCCTTTTCTTTTTTATAATTTAATTATATTATAATATTTAAGATTTGTCAATAGTTATTTAGAAAAAAATCAAATAAGCAATTCCCACAATAATGAGATTAGGAATGATACCAAGAAAGATTGTTGGTAATACATAAGGAAATTCTTCATATCCTTCATCATAAATTGTAAAAGCCTTTTTAAAAACATAAAGAACACTAATTACTAAAAAAATTATTAACTTTGTCATTTTTATTTCTCCTTTTCTTTTTTAGAATTTTTTAATGCTTCTTCCGGAGTGCAATTAGAATGATGATACCAAGACCAATAGCAATCCCAATCAATAGGTTTACTTTTATTATCCATCATTACATGGATAAAATTTGAATGTCTAGCATATTTATTATATTCGTTTTTCCAATTTCTAGCAAAACTATCTGTCATTTTTATCTCCTTTCCTTTTGTTAATATAATATTATCACACTTTTAATCAGAAATCAATAGTCAAAATACCTAAAATTGCGGGAAAATATTTGTTAAAAATAACGAATAAAAATCGCTTGACAAATTGTGCAGGATATGATATAATGGAAAAACCGGCTCATGCGCGCATGAGCCGGCCGACAAAATAAAAAAGAGAGATTTAATCTCTCTTTTTGGGGCGATGTTTAATAAGTTTCAATGTGTACTGATTTTCACCAAAGGTGAAAGAGATTTCGGTTTCTGTCTTTACCGAAAGGATGGAGGCTCCTAACCCCTCAAGTAAAGTTTTGCAACAAGCCAACAAATGACCTTTTGTTTCGTCAACCTTCCTTTCTTTTTTTGTCTGTTTGCGTGGCTTGTCTGATTTTTCGTATCTCTTAATTCCGTTGGCTTTGATTTCCATCTCCGCCATTTCTTCGGCTTCTTCCCTTGTAACGGGTTCGCCGTCCTGTTCGCACTCACGCATGATGCGTTCGACTAACTGTTCTTTTGTCATTTTATTACCCCCTTTCTGATTATAATATATCATATTCTTAAAAGAATGTCAAGGGTTTTTTGAAAAAAGATTATCCCCTATCAGGGAATAATCTTTTCTCCATTTTTTTATGTTGTCTTAAGCAATGAGCCATAATTTTTGTTTCAATTAAAACATCTTCAAGCCCTGTATGGCTTTCAATAAAATCTTTGTTGTTGCTTAAGTATCTGTATAAGATTTCAGCCGTTAATCTTGGTCTAGGTGTTTTGTGTTTTGTCATATATCCGTTTCTTTCACAGAAAGAAATATAGGTTTTTTGTTTTCCGATGGTCTGACGAGCCATTTTTAATGTATCCCAAATTTCTATATCCCATGGGAAAAACCATCTAAATTTTGAACAAGTCAAATATCTAAAAGTATTATTTAATGCTCTGTTGTCAAATCCTGCGTTGTGGGCGAATACTGTATTGATTCTGTATTCTTTCATATCTTCTAACAAAGTTTTTCTAATCTTCCAAAAACTTGAGATAATTCTTGACCCATTTTTAATATCTTCCCAATAGGTAGGGATTTTTTCAGCATAGTAGGCAGATTTCATAATATCTGACATTCCACAAAAAGTTTCAGCAACCACGAAAGAACGTGTTTTATAGATGTTTCCTTTTTTGTCACATACCACCCAACCAATATCATACACAAGCGATTGAGTTAAATCAACTCCTTTCTCTGTTTCAAAACTGTTACAAGTTTCAGTATCCAAGCCAATAAGATATTTTTTTCTTCTGTCCATTTTTTTTGTTCCTTCCTTTCTTTTGATAAATCAATTATATCAAATAGTAGAGGGGATTGCAATAGGCAGATTGCACAAAATTTTGGACGAAATTTTGTGCATTTTTGCGGCTGATCAAATTGACGAATTTTGGGATATTTTTGCGGTGATGTTTGTACAAATTTTCCACTTGACAAATTGCTGGGGGTGTGGTATAATGGTTTTTCGCGCCTTCCCGGTGGTCGGCGCGCCGACAAAAAATGAGAGGATTATTCATCCTCTCTAATCATTTCAAAGATAATTTCTGTGTAACAATCTTCATCAATAATTTTTTTAGTAAATCCTTCAAGTTCAAAAGTTGTAATTAAATAATTACGAATTTTTCCACCCCAAATATAAGCATTATTTCGCCAAAATCTGCGGTCTTTTAATTTTAAAAATTTTTTGGCTGAGCCTATTGCCCACCCTTGGCCATTATCAAAGAAATAAAAGGTTTTATCTTCTTCGTTCCAATCTGACCGCCTAGGGATGTAATAACTAAGGATTTTATCGGCTCTTTTTTCATCCCACTGGGTACGAGAATTAAGGTAATCAATAATTTTATAATAACCTAATGTGATAATCCAAATGGGGAATAAAACAATTCTAAAAACTATGTAATTATATTTTTCCCACCAGTTTTTAAGGGGAGTCAGTTTAGAAGGCTGATTATTTTTTTTGATTGCTTTTAACGTTTCTTTATTCATTTTTTAACTCTCCTTTCAATACTTTTTCATACCACACTCTTTTAATTTTAACATTAGATAACAATTCTTCAGGACAATCACAAATATATTCTTCTACATCTTCTTTTAAAGATTCCTCTGTATCATTTTCAAAATCTTCCCAACCAATTGCCCCACAGGTTAAATCAAATTCAATTACTAATTCAATGTGTCTAATCATTTTTGATTCTCCTTTCTTAATTTTAATTTTGCTCCATCTTACCAGCCTAGGGGTTTCAGAGCATCCCCGTATGTTGCCACCACATTTATATCCCGCGAAGTAAGACTTCGGCTCGCGGCGGTAGGACTTTATCAGAGAGACTTACTGCGACGACTATGTGTCTTGGGTTCTTCCCTTGCTCTCTTCCCTTACCTTATGTATTTATTATATCATATCTAGGAGGACTTGTCAAGGGGTTTTTTAAATTTCTTTTGAAATTTTTTGACCCTTGTCTCTCGGAAATTTCCACGTGGTACCTTACGGGTTCCTACCTCGTCTCTCCCCTTGACAATTATATATTATCACACCTTAATAAAAAAATCAATATACAAAATGCACAAAATAATAGGAAAATCTTTGTATAAAATGCCAAATAAAAAAGACTTGACAAAATCTGCGGCGTATGGTATAATGGTAAATCCGGCCCAGGTGAGCGTGGGCCGGCCGCCAACTTTTTAATATGAAAAAAGAGAGGTTTTAACCTCTCTTGATTCCGAATTTTTCCATGATTTTGTGTGCGTGTTTCTTTCTAGTAGCTGCCAGTTTTTCATCTTCGGTTTCGTCCTTTACTAAAAAGGTGCTAATAAGATGATTTTCTTTTTTGGTGGCTTCTGCGTAACTTGTAGTTGTAAATTCGTAACCCTCATTATTCCTTACTTTGTACATTAATGTTCTCATGTGTTTTCTCCTTCCTTATCTCTTTTGTAATTTAATTATATCAGATTTTAAAAGATTTGTCAAGGGGATTTTTTCAAATCCCCTTTAAAATTTCAATAATTGAATCTACATCAAAGGCTTTTCCTGTCCATTCTTCTCTGTTTTTAAATTCATCATCAAAAAGAATGTCATTTTTTGTTCTTGCAAAGTTCTGTTTAGGAGTGCCATATTTAACAATGTTGATTTCATCAAACGCAACACTTGCAAGGTGTTTGGCAAGCCATTTCTTTTTTGCTTCTGTTACGGCTTCATCATAAGTTTCGTTAGAGTTTTTTGCTAACCAACTGATAATTCCGATTCTATAACCCTGTTTCTGTAACCTGTTAAGGATTCTAGCAAGAGAGTTAAGTCTTACTAAAGGTTTTGCAACCTCATATGGCAAAGCATCTAAATTGATTAAGTAATTTAGCCAATTTTCAACTCCATAAAGGTCAGCGATTGTACCATCCATATCAAAGTAAATTGTTGTTTCAACTGTCATTCTTGTTATCTCCTTTCCTTTTCTATAATAATATTATCATATTTTTTTTATGTTGTCAAATGTTTTTTCAATTATTTTTGCACAATTTTGGGAAGTTCTAGAGCAGAATCTTTGTATAGATTGCCTATTGACAAAATGCGGGCGAGGTGGTATAATTGAAAAGCGCGCCGGCTCGTTGGCTGGCGGCGCGCCAAACCAACTTCGGACATAAAAAAAGACCCTATAGGGTCTTTTTGTGAGCGACTGCCAAGTCCAAACCTCTTTCAGGATTCCTCATCCCTACTCATCGCTCTGAGGGCTTTGTCCCTACTTATTTCATCCCCTACTATGTTTCAAGGATGCCCCACACTGGGTTACACGGCTGAAGGTGTTCCTCTTGGATTAATGGCTCATTCTTTAAGGGTCTTACACTTCAACTTGTGAAGACTTACTGCCCACCAACCTTACTGCTTGGAGAGGGTTAAGACGCCGTGGGTTTCATTTGGTTTTCCTTCCTTTGTTGTGATTTAATTATATCATGGGGGACTCTTTTTGTCAACCCCTTGTTTCAATTTTTTTTGAGGGGGAGCGGAAACTTAACTCCATCCTCGTTGCCTGTATTGCGACGCGCCCCAAGGTTTCCAGGCTCCGGCGCGAGGTATCAGCGACCTTATTCGGCATTTCCGCCTAATTCGGAGGGTCTCTCATGGCTTATCTATCTCCTTTCTTACTATGCTCTTATTATAGCATAGTCGCCTTTATTTGTCAACAGGTTTTTTGAAACTTTTGAAGATTATTCTTCAAAAGTTTCATCCCCGAAGAACTCAACGAGTTCGTTGAATTCTTCGACAGAAGAGCAATCAATGGCAACCCCATTGATCTCGCAACTCTTCTCACCATAGGCATCAAAGAAGATTGCGTTTTCAGTTTCAGCGAGTACCTCGAAGTTAGCCTTGATAAATTCTTTATGTGTCATTCTGTTGTCCCCCTTTGTTTTATGTCTTAATTATACACTATGAAAGTAGATTTGTCAACTGAAAAGTTGCACAAATTTCGGGATCTGGTCACTAAAAAAATTTGTGCAAATTTCCTATTGACAAATATCAGCCAGCGTGGTATAATGGAAAACGCGCCAGACCGATGGCTGGCGCGGCGACAACAAAAAAAGAGTCCCTATAGGGACTCTTTAGGTCAATCCTCTGACTTGAAGAAAACTGCCTTGATGAGGACTAACACAAGGTAGATTCCGATGGCAAGTTTCCATGTGAACTTGAAGCCGAAAGCCCAACAGATTCCATAGAGGAGTCCACTTGTGATTCCGAATCCGATTGCTACAGATACAATGATTGCGAGTACGAGAATGAGTGTAGTTTTAGTTGTTTTTGTCATGGTTTTTATTCCCCTTTCTTATCTCTTTTGTAATTTAATTATATCATAGGGGTTGAAGTTTGTCAACCCCCTATTTTAAAATTTATTTATAACAAATGTAAAGCATTGGAATCGGACATTCTTCAGTTTCTAATGTTGCATAATTATGATAATGAGTCTGAAAACTAATTGTCATAACTTTTTCACTTTCGTTAAGCCAATCGCCAAAACAGTTGTAAAAACTTTCTTTTGTGTATGTTGTATATTTTCCTTTCATACCACTCCACATTTCTACTTTAATATTAAGTTTCTCATACTGTGTAAAATAAAAATCTACTAAAGTTTTAACTGTCATTTTTTTATTCTCCCTTCCTTATTTCTGACTTAATTATATCAAAATAATTATTATCTGTCAAGCAAAATTATACACAAAATAATAAAAAATTTTTGTATAAATTGTAGAAAATATTTTCTCCATAACGCACAATTTCGGGATCTGATTCATTAGAAAATTTGTGCAAATTTTCTCTTGACAAAACCCGATCCATGTGATATAATGTTTCGCCGGCTGAGTTGAGCGCAGCCGGCCCGCCAAATAAAAAAAGAGCCTTTCGGCTCTTAATCTTCGTGGAGTTCCTCAGGGTCAACCCCTGCCATCTCCATCAGTTCCTCGATTGTTGCTCCCCATGCGATTGCTTCTTCGATTGAGTAAGTTCTTTCTGTCATTGTTTTGTTCTCCTTTCCTTTATCTGTCTTTATTATACCATACTCTGCCGGATTTGTCAATAGGTTTTTAATAAAAAAGTTGCACAAAAGATCCGGTCTATTTTTATGTATTCTGCCGGTGGCCGGCCGTGAGTCGACAGGGTCGACTCTTTAAAAGTTATGTTGGGACTTGAACCCAATCCTCTCAGTCTTTTCAACCAAGTATGCACCCTCTTACACCTCATAACTTTTGAGATTTTCACAGTCTTTTTCACATCTCAACTGGTGGCTATTTATCAAAAGATAGGGATTTACCTGTACCTAGGATTGTAAATATACTCTTTCGACTTTACTTTGGAGGTGCCTACGTTTCCCCCTGCGAAGTAACCAAAGGAATCGAACCTTTGAGAGATTACTTATTTTCATCTCTGATAACCTTTCCTTACCTTGTGATTTTATTATATCAAACTTTTTTTAATTTGTCAACCTTTTTTTTTATTTTTTTTGTTGAGATAAGGGATTATTCTTCCCTTATCTCAATCCATGCTTTCCGGAAGTGGCATCTCATCCAGGAACAATGGTCCTCTGCCTCTACTCTATCAGTGGTTCTCATTCTTAAAACTCTGTCGCCTCTATCCATTTCGTATACTAAGTAAGTTTTCATTTTTTTGTTCTCCTTTCCTTATTTCTGACTTAATTATAGCACTTTTTGTATCCCTAGTCAATCATCAAGTTGCACAAAGTTTTTATAAGATTTTGTGCAAACTGGAGAAAATATTTTCTCTGTTTTGCACAATTTCGGGATCAGATTTTTTCCAAAGTTTGTGCAATTTTCCTATTGACTTTTTTGCGAGAGTATGATATAATAGTTTTCCGCGGCAGGTCGATGGCTGCCGCGCCGACGAAAAAAATAGAGCCTGTCGGCTCTGTTTTTTTTACTACTTCGTTAGAAGAATCTAACGAAGTAGTGTCCTGTCCTCTTTGACAGGTGAAGGGAGAATCTTGAATCTCCTACTAAAGAGTCAAGAGTCCATCCGAGTGACTCGTTTAAGTCTTGATACTCTTTAGATGCTGTATTTAATTTTGCCATCTCATCAGCGATCTGATTTGCTACCTTGATTGTTGCGAAAACTTCTTTCTTTGTCATTTGTTTGTCCTCCTTTGTTTTATCTGTCTTTATTATAAACTATTTTTAAATGCTTGTCAATAGGTTTTTTGAAATTTTTTTAAAAAAAATAAAGGAAGATTTTTTCTTCCTTTATCTAAGCGTAATTAAAATTCATTTTCTGATGTTCTCTTGCTAACTTAAGTAATTCAGAAGGAATAACTTCATTTTCTTTGTAGTATCTTCTAATCTGTCCTGGTCTTGCGATTAATTGAGTAACCATTTTTTTTGTTCTTTTATTAAAGATTGTGATGATTCCTGTATCACTGATTCTATGAATCTCTGGACCATTTTTATGATGTCTATCAACTTCCACTTCTTTGATAGTGTTTCCTAATCCGATTCTTTTTACTAATTCAGCTCTTTCTTTTCTATCTCTTGTCCAATGATTGCTTGTCATTTTTGTGTCCCCCTTCCTTATTTCTAATTAGATTATAACGCTAATCAAATTATTTGTCAATAGATTTTTTGAAATTTTTTCAAAAAAAATAAGCCTTTCGGCTTATTTATTTCTGAAGTATTTTACCATTGCTACTGGAATTGAGAAGTCAAGAGCGATGTCGTAATCATCTTCTTCTTTAAGCATTTTATTAAAGGTATCTTCCATGTTGTTTTCTGCTAACCACTCTGTAAACTCTTTTACTGTGATTTTATACTCTGGATCGTAGTTGATTTCTTTCATGTACTGAATTTTGTTTGTTGTCATTTGTTTGTCCTCCTTTGTTTTATCTGTCTTTATTATAAACGATTTTCTTAAAATAGTCAATCGGCAGATTGTACAAAAGTAATTGTGCAATCTGCCGATTCTCTCTCAGGCTTCAATCAATCCCCTGTAGACATCTGCCACCATTCTTTCATTAAAGTTTTTATCATACATAATAGTTGCAAAATCAATTACTGCTGAATGTTCAAATCCAAACTTTCTAATAAGATTATCTAACATTTGCTCTTTATCAATAATTACTTTCTTCATTTGTTTATCCTCTCTTTCTTTGTGCGTTGCTTCTGTTGTTACCTTGATTATATCATGTATCTCTGTATTCTGTCAAATGATTTATTATTATTAATTTATTAAATTATTATTAATAATTTAATAAGTTCTAGTGTTGATGATTGTATCATCATACTCTTCCGGTGTTCCTTGTGTGTCCATTACTATAATAACACTTTCTCCAACTTTAAAACCATCTCCAAAGAATTGCCATTCTTCTCCTCTTCCATCAATAACTGTTACACATTCATTATCATCAATGTTTACAACTACTCCTCTTTTCTCCTCATGTCTATCAATGTAGTTAAGTACATTGAATAAAACAATCATCATAATCATTGTTATCATTACTCTTATTATTACACTGGCTCTCTCTCTGCGTGTCATGGTATACCCTTCCTTTCTCTGTTATGTCTTTAACAATTATTATTTTATATTATTATTATAACAAATTATTTTATTATTATCAATAGTTCTTTATTGTTATACAATGATACATTCTTGTCATCCTGTCCTTTGTGATGTGTGTACGAATATTGTTAAACATTTAACAATGTTCGTATTGCAGCGGTTGTTCAGATACCCTGTATCATTCTGCCTTGTTAAATATTTAACAATCTTACTACTGTAGTCTCTCTGTCGTGGTACTCTAGCTACACCCCCCTCCCCCCTCCGCACCCCCATGCCTGTATACTATTAGTATATTATACTTATTGTATTGTTTATTGTTATGTTTATTATATTATTATGTTGTCCTTGCGAGTCGTTTGGCTTGACTCGTTGGCTCTGATGATGTGTTTATACCTTGACATAGTAGCTTTCTTTTCTCTCATGGCAGTGGCTGGAGTGTCCATCTCCGCATTAACACTTACCCGTAGAGGTTGCTAATTGTTAAATATTTAACAAATACCAAAAAGTAAAAATAAAATTTTTAATTGTTAAATATTTAACAATCTTGCTACTGTAGTTGCTTGTGGTATTGATGAGTTAGTTAAGGCTAACTCAGGCAGCGGCTGACTCTGACTCATTCATAATAAACGACTTTTTATTTTGCGTTCATTATGAGTAGTACCCTCTGAGGATTGTTAAACTTTTAACAATCCTCGCCCTGTAGTTTCCTTAATCGTTGAATTAGGAAAAAGCTAGTGTTAAGTTTTTAACAATCTTCCGCTGAGAAAAAGTGCGAACGTGTGTTCTGTTGGAGTGCCGGCTCCAGAAGGTTGTTGGCGGCCCGAGCAATTGACAAGATTGTTTAAATCTATTAAAATATTTTTTATTTATTATAGATAAGTTTTAGGAGAGTATTAAATAAAATTAATTATTTAGGGGTAGACGATTCATACCATGGCTTGAATAATTCTGAGTTGAAAAGTATCTTCTTGAAATAATTATTTATTATATGGGGGGTATGTTTTGGGAAAAATATTTTTTGATTTTATGAAACGATCTTGCTCTCCACCACTCCCCCTCCAAGAATTCTTTTAAAACAAAAAAGCGATTATTTCCAAAAGTTTTTTTAAAACAGAAAAACGTTCTCCTCCAAAAGTTTTTTTAAAACAGAAAAACGAATATTTAATTTTAATTAATTTTCCTTTTCTTTCCATCCCTGTCTCCTTGACATCTAAAAAATTTTTTCGTATAATGAAATAAAATTTATAAATAAGGAGGACAAAATTAATATATGTTACCAGAAGATCAAAATTCCCCAGTTTCAAATTCAAATCAATAGGAAGAAAATTCATCTTCCGCAATTAAACTGGATTACACAATTACCGATCCTCAATAGCGTAATAAACTAGTTCATACTATAATTAATCAAACCCCCCCTCATAAATTAACTCCTTATTATTTAGAATAGTTAACGAAATATCTAACCATTAATACCTAGGCTAAAAAAGAAAAAATTATTCTTACAGACAATAGAATGGTTACCGTAAATAGGCGGTAGTTATCTTTCTAGGGATTAACAGAAAAATTAGAAAATGGTGAAGATGGTATTTATAACTTCATGACTGGCGGCGATAAGAATATCTTATTTATCCCCAAAATAGAAATAACAGAAGACGATATAGCTACAATACCAGGACTTAAAGAACTTAGAGAAGAAATTAAAAAAATAGAAAAACAACAAAAGGCTGCACGCGGTAAACGAAAATACCTCTTAACAAAACAACTAATTGAGATGCGGCAGGACCAGTACGTTCTTAAAAACGCCTATAAACCACCCATCTCCGCAATCCGCCTCACTAAAAATGTAAATCAAATAGACCTTAGTGAGAAAATTACAGTAGACCCAGAAACAGGTGAACCCATTAGCACAGGATTAATATCTTTCTTCAATCCGCATCATGTTTGTTGTCTATTGTGTAACTATTCAAAAATAAAAGAATAGTCATGGGGACATTTTGATAACGATTTATATTACCTAATGCAGGACTTTGACAAACTTACAAAAAAAGCTTTACAAGAACAATATCCCATACTTTATGATATAATGATATATAAAATAGATGGAGATTCTAATAAAGATATTGCGGAAAAGATTAAAAAAGACTATAACACAACCTACTCTATTGAATACATCTCCGCACTATGGCGGAAAAAAATTCCTAAAATCATTGCGGATTGTGCTAAGTAGGATTGGATAATCTGGCATTATACTATTGAATAGCCAGGTAAATGGAAAAAATGTTCTCGTTGCCATGAAGTAAAATTGGCACACCCTTATTTTTTTACTAAAAATAAAACTTCTAAAGATGGTTTTTATAGTTTATGTAAAAAATGTAGAAATAAAAAGAAAGTACCAATATTAAAAGTAAAAGGAGGCGGCGATTGATTTAATGTCTTAGGCAGTGAAAATTAATAAAGGTCAAGAGCCAGACCTTAATGGAAAATGTATTTGTTAGAAATGCGGCAAAAAAACTGGTTCAATTAATTTTTATACATATAAAGATGGTAGAAAATGTGAAAAATGTAAATCATGTTTAACCATGCACGTTGATAATTTCAATCCAGAAACATTCATCTGGATATTAGAAAAATTTGATGTTCCTTATATTCCAGAATAGTGGAATGCGTTGCGGGATCGCGCATTTGCAAAAAATCCATATAAAATGAATGGTTTGTCTGTAATTGGTAAATACCTTGCGAAGATGCGGTTGAACCAGTGGAAAGATTATGGGTATGCAGATACTGAGCGATTAATGGCTGAACATGAAGAGGAAATGGCCAGAAGAGAATAGTTAAAGAAAGAATAGAGAGAAAAATATGAAGCTGAATTAAAAGTTAAATTAAGTTAGAATAAAATTTCACAAGCATAGTATGATACTCTTATTAGTACAGAAACTCGCAATAAAGAGATTGCGGCTGCAGCTTCTTGGGGTAATGCTATTACTGGAACAAATGCGGCAACAGCCGGTGGCAAGCCGCCATCAACCTATGAATAGGCACTTCAATATTCTAAAAACCCTTTTCAATAGCAAGGATTTATTTCCTAGGATTAGTTAGTAGACCCAGGTGCTGATTTAACAAAAGAAGATAAAATTTATTTAGCTTTGAAATGGGGTAGGCTTTATAGACCTTCTCAATGGGTTACTCTTGAACAATTATATAATTAGTTTATGAACTCTTTTGATATTCAAGGTGCGGCTAGAATAGATACTTTAAAAATGATTTGCAAAACTTCTCTCAAGATGAATTAGGCTATTGATTGCGGAGATATAGATTCTTATCAGAAATTATCTAGAGTTTATGATGCTATGATGAAATCCGCAAAATTTACAGAAGCACAAAATAAAGGTAAAGATAGTGATGCTATTGATTCTGCTTCTGCTATTGTTGATTTTGTTGAAGCTCATAGTGGATAGATTCCTAGATATGAATGTAATTAGTCACAAGATATAGTTGATAAAATTATTCTTGATTTAAAAGAATATAATAGAAGTCTTATTTATGAAGATAAATCATTAGCTCAAGAAATATAGAAATATTTACAATAGAAACGTATTTCAGAATAGATGAAAAAGGATAGATAGGAAGCAAGAGAAAAAGGATTAGATGATATAGAATTAAAAGATGAAGATTATGTTGCACATAAAGAAGCCATATAGGCGATGCGGCAGCATGATACAGAACTTGATGAAGAAGTTATAGAAAAAGAATATTAGAATAGGAGGGTTAATCCTTCATGAATTTAAAATAGTTATTACAATTATCTTCCAATAGAGAATATCAAAAACAAGGTATTTCTGAGGAGCGGTTGATGGCTAACATGGCTTCATTAAGAAAATTAATATCTTTTTTCCGATAGTACCCAGATATATTTGTAGATTTTATTAAAGGTAAAGATAGCACTTTTTAGTTTTTATTTTATCAAAGAATTTTCTTACGAATAGTGATGCGGCATAGGTATGTATATGCTACATTTCCGCGTGCTTATTCTAAATCTTTTCTTTCTATGATGGCGTTAATGATTAGATGTATTTTATATCCTAATTCACACTTGTTTGTAACAACAGGTGGAAAAGAGCAAGCTGCATCTATTACGATTGCCAAAATTTAGTAGATTTGTAAATTAATTCCAGGCCTCAACAATGAAATAAATTGGTAGCGGGGTGTATCCACTAAATCAAAAGATAATGTTAAATATGTATTTAAAAATGGTTCTACTATTGATATTCTTGCGGCAAGACAATCTTCTAGAGGTCAAAGACGTACGGGGGGTCTAATGTAGGAATGTGTACTTATTGATGGTGATATACTTAACGAAGTTATTATACCTACAACAAACGTAGACCGTAGACTTTCAGATGGCAGCCGCCACAAAGAATAGAATGTTAATAAATCTCAAATTTATATTACAACCGCAGGTTGGAAAAATAGTTTTGCTTATCAAAAACTTATTGAAATTTTAATTAATTCTATTTTAGACCCAAAAGAATATATGATAATGGGTGGAACTTATGAAACTCCCGTTATTTCTGGTCTATTGGATGATAATTTTGTTGAACAATTAAGGCTTCAAGGAACATTTAACGATGAATCATTTAATAGATAGTATAGAAGTATTTGGTCTGGTGATGTAGAAAATGCATTTTTCTCATCAGAAAAATTTGATAAATATCGTGTACTATTGCAACCAGAATATGAATATAGCGGCAGGTCTTCTAAAAGTGCTTATTATGTATTTGGCATTGACGTTGGTAGAGTTGGATGTACTACTGAAATTTGTGTATTTAAAGTAACTCCGCAAGTTCAAGGAGCTGCTCATAAAACATTAGTAAATATATATACATTTGATGCTTAGCATTTTGAAACCCAAAGTATATATATTAAAAAACTATATTATAAATATAGACCTAAACGCATTGCTATTGATGCTAATGGTTTAGGTGTAGGTTTAGTTGATTATCTTATAAAATCTCAATAGACTGATGAAGGAGAATATTTACCGCCTTTTGGAGTATTTAATACAGATGAATATCCAGAATATAAAAAATTTATTACATCAGAAACTCAAAAAGATTTATTATATTTGATAAAAGCTAATGCTCCAATTAATACTTAGGCTTATAGTTATGCTCAGACTCAAATGTATAGCGGAAAGATTAGATTTTTAATTGATGAAAGTTTAGCTAAAACTAAATTAATGTCTACTAAACATGGTCAAAATATGAATGTTGAAGAAAGAAATAATTATTTAAGACCTTTTATATTAACTTCAATTCTTAAATAGCAAATGTTGAATTTGGTTTAGGAAAATGAAGGAGTTAATATTATTTTGAAGCAAAGTAATAGAAGAATAAAAAAGGATAAATTTTCTGCTTTTGTTTATGGTTTATATTATATAAGATATTAGGAATAGTTAAGTAAAAAAAGAAGGTCAAGAAATATTTCAGACTTTTTATTTTTCACTCAAAATTAAAGGTCAGTTTTTATTAATATAAAAGTGTTATTTTTAATATACTAAGAAAGGAGTATTTTATAATGCGAGCATCAAGAGGAGAAATAAAAATCTATGATATTTTAAAAAATTCTGATTTAGATTTCGCAGAAGAATATTCTTTCTCAGATTTAGTAAGTAATACAGGTCGTCCATTAAGATTTGATTTTGCTGTATTTGATGATTAGCGTAATATAGATTTTTTAATAGAATTTCAAGGAATTCAACATTATGAAGCTAAAGATAAATTTGGCGGTTATAATGGATTAAGAAAGCAACAATATAATGATATGAAGAAAAGATAGTATTGTAAAAAACATGATATTACTTTAGTTATTATTCCCTATTGGGATGAGGGTCGAGTGACATATGATTATATAATGCGGGCGGCTGGGTATTAAAGGAAGAGGAGGTATTAAAAGTTGATTAATCGAATGGCTTCGATAAAAAAGAAAGGCTTTTAGATGAGAACTGAAGAAGAGTTAATTCAGCAAGAAGCTTTTAATTAGTATGTGCCGACTGATTTTTCAAAAATACGAGTTGGAGTAAAAACTCTTTCTGATGCCACTATAAGACTAGGAGATCTTAGAAAACTTAATCCCACTTTAGCAAGTAAAGAATAGGTATTACGAGCTATTCATTATGGTAATCTTGATAGAATGAGATAGATTTCTAATTACTTTTATAAAATCAGTGGTATTTATCAAAGATTATGTCGATATATGGCATATATGTATAGATATGACTGGTTAGTCACTCCTTACTATAATGATTCTATGAAACCTGAAAAGATTCTTGATAGTTTTAATAAGGTTTTAACATATTTAGATAAATTTGAAGCTAAAAAATTTTTTGGAGAAGTTGCTTTAAAGGTTATAAGAAATGGTTGTTATTATGGTTATTTAATTGCTAAAAATGATACAGTTGTAGTTCAAGAGCTGCCGCCTAAATATTGTAGGTCACGATTTGTTGTAAATGGTCAGCCCGCAGTTGAATTTAATATGAGATATTTTGATGTTGCTTTTGGTGATGTGGAAAGAGCAAGAATATTAAAGTTATTTCCAAAAGAATTTGAAAAAGGTTATAAATTATATAAACAGGGTAAATTAAAACCAGATTTTTTAGGAGATGATTCTGGTTGGTATTTACTTTCTCTTGGCTCTGTAATAAAATTTAATTTAAATGGAGAAGATTTTCCTCCATTTATTGCGGTGATTCCCGCAATATTAGATTTAGATGCTGCACAGGATTTAGATAGAAGAAAAATGCAACAGCAATTATTAAAGATTATTATTCAGAAGATGCCTATTGATAAAAATGGGGATTTAGTATTTGATGTTGATGAAGCTCAACAATTACATAATAATGCGGTAAGAATGTTATCTAAGGCTATTGGTATTGATGTATTAACTACTTTTGCTGATGTAGAAGTTGCGGATATGGCTGATACTAGAACTTCAACAACAACAGATGAATTAGAAAAAGTTGAAAGAACTGTTTATAATGAAGCTGGTATTTCACAAATGCAATTTAATACTGATGGTAATATTGCTCTTGAAAAATCTATTTTAAATGATGAAGCTTCAATGTGGAATTTAATTCAACAATTTGAAAGTTTCTTAAATCTTTTATTAACACCTTATAATAAAAGTCCTAAAAAACTTTCTTACAGAGCACAAATTCTGCCAACAACTATTTATAATTATAAAGATTTAGCTAAGCAGTATAAAGAACATACTCAATTAGGATATTCTAAAATGTTACCTCAAATTGCTTTAGGTCAAGCACAAAGTGCAATATTAGCTACTGCATACTTTGAAAATGATGTTCTTGATTTAGTTAATGTATTTATTCCACCGCTGATGTCTAGTACAATGAATGCGGATGTACTTAATCGTAAACAAAATCAAGGAGGAAATGGTTCTAATAATTCAAATGGACAAGAGGGCGCAGGGAGACCAGAAAAAAGTGATGATGAAAAAGCAACGAAGACTATTCAAAATAAAGAAAGTATGAATTAAAATTTTTTGGACAACCTTTATTAAAAAGAATATTCAAATTTTTATAATAAATATGAGGATGATTGAAAGGAGAGTTTTTATATGCATCAATCAGTTGCGACTATTGATTCTCCACAATTTTTAAATCTTCAACCTCTTGATATAAATCCTTTAATGTCAAAATGTGAGATTAAGGTTTTATATGTAGGTGCTAATCGCAATATGACTTTTATTACTGAAGAAGTTGCGACTGAAATTGGAAAAACTCTTCGTGGAGCACCTATTGTTGGATATTATAGAGAGAATAAAGAAGATTTTACTGATCATGGAGAAAAAGTTATTATAGATGATGAAGGAATAAAGTTCTAGTGTCAAACAGTTCCCTATGGTTTTGTTGCACCTGATGCTAAAGTTTGGTTTCAGAATTTTGAAGATTTTGATGCGATGGGTAATAAAGTAGTTCATAAGTATCTTATGACCACTGGTTATCTTTGGACCGAACAATTCCCAGAATCCAGCTTACCTGTGGAAGAGGGACGTCCGCAATCAATGGAATTTCAAAAAGAATCTGTACAAGGTCAATGGGAATATAATTATGACAAAGAAATGGATTTCTTTATTATAAATGATGCAATTATTCAAAAAATTTGCATATTAGGAGACGATGTTGAGCCTTGCTTCGAAGGCGCTTCTGTAACGGCTCCAGATGTAAGTACAAAATTTACATTAGACGACAATTTTAGGCACACACTTTATAGTATGATGCAAGATTTAAAGAGTGCCTTAAACGGAGGAGGACAACAGATGGAAAATATTAAAGACACTGTAGTTGAAGAAGTTCAGACTCCTGAAGTAGAAACAGAATATACTCAAGAGGAAGAAAAAGTAACTACAGAGGTTGATAATACTCTAGAAGATACTTCTGCTCCTGCTGATTATGTAAAAAAAGAAGAAGAAGATGAGAAAGAATAGAAAGCTGATTCAGAAGATAAAGAAGAAGCTGATGATTCTGAAGAAGATACTGGTTCAGAAGATAAAGAAGAAGATGATGATAAAGATAAAAAAGCTGCAAAAAAATATGAACTTCTTAAAGCTGAACTTCAAGAATTGAAAGATTCTTATTCTGCACTTCAAAATCAGTATGAAGAATTAGTTAAATTTAAAACAGAAATTGATAATCAGAACAAGGATGCTCTTATTGCTGAATTCTATATGTTATCTGATGAAGATAAAGCAGATGTGATTAGTAATAAAGAGAAGTATACTTTAGATGAAATCAAATCAAAATTATCTGTAATTTGCTTTGATAAGAAAATTAGTTTTAATACTACAGAAGAAAAGAAAGAAGATATTGTAAGTTATACAATCAATACTTCTGAAGAAGATGACAGCCTACCAGAATGGGTGAAAGCTGTTAAAGAACAAGAAAAATTTGGTTAATTTTTTAAATTAATTACTTAGGAGGATGCTGAAAATGGCAGATATTAAAAGAAAAGGCTATGGACAGGTAGAGCCTAACCACCTTTCTGGTATTGTAACTGGTCAAATTTACGCTCAGTTACCTGCAGTAATTATTACAACTACTGGTTCTGGTGATAATGCAGTTACAACTGAAACACCTATTGCACAACTAGAGCAAGGTCAGTTTGCTAAATATGATTATGCGGCAGGAGTTGTGGATTTTTAGGGTGAAGGCGAATTCATGCTTGTTTATAACGAAGAAAAACTTTATGATGAAAGAAAACAACGTCATAAAGATTTTGTATATAAAGCCGCAGACTTTACAGATGGAAAAATGTTCCCACGTCTTATTAGAACTTATGTTGGTGATATTATGACAACTAATATGATTGGTGCAGCAAATACTACATCTGAAGAAGCGGAAGTAACTATTGGAACAGATGCTACACTGGTTAAAGGTGCTTATCTTGCCCCAGCTGCAGCAACAGGTATTTTAACTTATGCTTCAACAAAACCAAATAGTGGTATGGTGTGGAAGATTGTTAAAGTTTATACTATGCCTGATGGTCAACCTGGATTTAAAATTCAGAGAGTTCAGTAATTAAGGAGGAAAAAGTAATGGCATTAACAAGAGATCAGCTTATTGAATTAGCTAGAGCCAATGCTAAGGCTTCTTTAAATCCTTCTATTGCTTACTCCTTTGAAGGGGAGAAGTTGTCAGCAGACGCTCTGAATAAAACATTTATTAAGGAGTTAAATGAACTTGGTTCTACTCCTCAAGATTTTAGAGAAAATAAAAATCTTATTTATACATTAATGGAAATTGGTTTAACAGAAGTTCTTCCACAGAAAGTTCTTCAGGCTTATGGTCAATTCGCAGATGTTCGTACATTTGCTCAAGGTGTTAAACCTGTATATAAAATTAAAATTAGTGAGGCTTCTAAGAAACGTGCAAAACAATTCGTAACAAGAGTTGGTTTGGCTGGTAGATATGAAGTATTCAAGCTTGATGGATACTCACTTGAAGTTCCTACAGCTGCATACGGCGGAGCTTCCAGAGTAGAATGGGAAGAATTACTTGATGGTCGTATGACTATGAATGATTATTATAGTCTTGTACTTGAAGGTATGGATGAAGCTGTTTATCGTGAAATTGCAGAAGCTCTTGTAGCAACAGTTGCTAAAGTTCCTGCTAAGAACAGAACCGTTCAAACTTCTTTCCGTGAAAATGTAATGGATCAACTGCTTATGACTGCAGATGCTTATGGTAAATCTACAATTTATTGTACATTTGAATTTGCAGCTACAATGATTCCTGCAGATAGTACACACTGGTCTGATGGAATGAAAGAAACTATTTGGAATAATGGTTACTTTACAACTTATAAAGGTCATCAAGTAATTATTCTTCCGCAGTCTTTCACAGATGAAACAAATTCTGAGAAAGTTTTAGATCCTTCTTACGCTTGGATTATTCCTACAGGAGCTGAAAAACCTGTAAAAGTTGCTTTTGAAGGCGGAGCTCAGGTAAAATCTTTCGATAACCGCGATTGGTCTACTGAAATTCAGACCTATCAAAAATTAGGTGTAGCTACATATATGGTAAATCCTGGTATTTGCGTATATCAGAATACTTCTTTAACAAAAGTTATGCCTACTATTCAGGATAATATTACTGATTGATAGTGACTAATTATATAAACTAAATAGGGGAGGATATTTTATTCTCCCCTTTTTTCTTGTATATAGAGATAAGAGATAAAAGGAGATAAAAAAATGATTACTGATAAAAATACTATGATAAAAGTTATCAATAAATATAATGGAACAGTTGGTTATGAAGTTCCTGAGATGGGAGTTTATAGAAATTTTTACCCAGGTGAAGAAAAAGAAATTTCTTTTGAAGAATTAGAAAGATTATCTTATGTACCTGGCGGAGATATTATTCTTAAAGAATTTTTGGAAGTAAAAAATAAAGAAGCAATTAATCAAATTTTCCATTTTTCTCCAGAACCGGAATATCATTATAGTAGAGAAGATGTGAAAAAACTAATGCTTGAAGGAACATTAGATCAATTTTTAGATTGCTTAGATTTTGCTCCAGAAGTTATAAAAGAGAATATAAAAGAAATGGCTGTTAGCTTACCTTTAAATGATATGGCAAAAAGAGATGCTATTAGAGAAAAATTAGGTTTTGATGTAACAAGAGCTATTGAAATTGAAAATACGAAATTAGATGGACAAACTGAGAAAGATGCGGAGGCCGAAAAAGGAATGCATAGACGCGCTGCAAGACGTGCAGCTCCAATTTCTGAGAGCGATTCAACAAGGACTGCCGCACCAACGGGTAGACGTTATAAACCAACTGAAAAATAATTATAATATTTGGAGGTATTAAAATGAATTCAACCTCTTTTGCATTAGTATATGACGCATTTCTTTCTAAGATTACAGATGATATGTATATGGAATTAAGTGAGTTAGATACTTATAGAATGTTGGAACAACTTTTACTTTCTGCTGTTGAAAAATTTGAATTTCCAAGAAAAAACCTTTGGGATTATGAATTATTTGAAATAGAAGATTAGACTGAGTATTTAGGTGTGGAAAGTAATTATCAACCTGTGGTTGCAATTATTTATGGGGGTGGATTTTTTAATAATACTTTAACTTATTAGGAAATTAATATCATTGCTTCTTATATGATTGTAGAATGGTTAAGCCAACAATTAGCTAGTGTATAGAATACTAGAATGAAATATAGTGGGTCTGATTTTAAATTTACTTCTCAAGCTAATCATATGCAAAAATTATTACAATTAAAAAGAGATTATGAAAGAGAAGGTTTTCATCTTCAGAGATTATATAAGAGAAGAATTCCTGATGAAAACGGTATTATGAAATCTACCATGGGAACCATTGTACGTTCAAGTTTTGATGAAGAAGAATATGCTTCAATGGAAAAGTGGAAACATCCTTATAAATGGAAAAATTATGATGAAATTTTTCATGATGGTGGAGGAGCTTTTGATTGGGGTGAAAGCTAATGAAAGAAACTAAACGTATAAAAACTAGAATTTTAATGAGAAGAGATTCTTCTGAGAATTGGGCTGAAAGTAATCCAATTTTAGCACAAGGAGAAATTGGTTATGATATTACAACTAAAAAATGCAAAATTGGCGATGGGGTTAATCATTGGAATGATTTACCCTTTTTTGCTTTATAGGGGAGCGAGTTTGCGGAAATGATTGATTATGAAACTCGTATCACTAATAAACCAAAGATAGAATCTCACGAACTTATAGGTAATAAAACTTTTGAAGAGTTAGGGATAAGCTCTATAGAAGCAGATGATTTATTAAATATATTAACTTAAAAGAAAGGTGAATAATCTTATGTCTTATAATTATTTAGATAAAACCGGTCTTGCATTGGTTTGGGAAAAGATTAAAAATGCTTTATCTGGTAAAGTAGATAAGGTAGACGGTAAGGGCTTATCTACTAATGACTATACATCAGATGAAAAAACAAAATTAGCAAATATAGCGGCTGGTGCACAGGTGAACGTATTAGAGGGTATTCAGAAGAATGGAACTAATGTTACCATTACAAATAAGATTGCTAATATTAGTGTTCCTACTGCAACTTCCGATTTAACAAATGATTCTGGCTTTATCACAACTTCTGATATTCCAGAGGGAGCTGCTGCTTCTACCACTACACCGCATATGGATGGCACAGCGGCGGTTGGTACAGAATTGGCATTTGCACGTGGCGATCATACACATCCTACAGATACTTCTAGAGCTTCAGCTAGCGACTTGTCTGCTCTTGATGGTCGAGTTGAAGATTTGGAAGAAGCCGTTGGTACTGGCGGATCGGTAGATAGTAAAATTTCTACGGCGATTCAGGGACTGGATTCTTCAATTGTGGCAACAAGTAACCAGGCTATTGCTAGTGTGACTATTACAGATGGAAAGATTACGGCAAGTACTAAAGCTACAATCCCAACAAACAACAATCAGCTTACGAATGGCGCTGGATACCAGACGGCAAGCGACGTAACTACTGCTATTAACAATGCTCTTTCAGCAGCTATGACATATAAAGGCACAAAAGCGACTGTCGATGCGTTACCTTCTAGTGGAAATAAAACTGGTGATGTGTGGCATGTAACTGCTGATGGTGGAGAATATGCTTGGGATGGAACTAATTGGCAGGAACTTGGATCTGTCATGGATTTATCTGATTATGTTGAGGAGTCAGAACTAATTGCGATTACTTCTACCGAAATCAATACAATTTGCGTATAAGGGGGTAACTTAAATGTCTACCCATAATTATTTAGATAAAACAGGATTGGGGCAGGTTTGGAGTAAGATTAAAGATACTACTTTATCCAAAACAAATACGACATCATATACGCCTACCGCTGATTATCATCCAGCTACGAAGAAGTACGTTGATGATGCTACTGCCAGCATTACAGATGAAAAATTATCAACTGGTACAATAGGTAATAACGTCTACTATCCTATTGTCGGAACAAACACTTCATCTGCAACTACAAAATATATTGATTCCACTGGTTTTAAATATGATGCCACATCTTCAACAAATGGATATGCGAGATTATATTTAGGAAATGGAACTGCCAGTGGGACTGAAGGAAGTAAATATGGACGATTAATGATATATGGCACTACTGCTTATGCTGTGACTTTAGATAGTGGTAGTCCAACAGAAAATAGAACTATTAGTTTACCAAATAAGAATGGAACAATAGCATTGACATCTGATGTTCCTACAAAAGTATCTGATTTAACTAATGATAGTGGCTTTATCACATCATATACAGAAACAGATCCAGTATTTACAGCTTCCGTGGCACATGGAATTACTAGTTCTGATATTACCAATTGGAATAGTAAAACATCTCTTGAATTAGGAACAACAAGTTCTACTGCATTCAGAGGAGATTATGGTAATTCTGCATATACTCATGCAGTAACAAATAAAGGATCTGCTTTTTCAAATGGTTTGTACAAAATTACAACAAATTCTGAAGGTCATGTAACTGCTGCAACTGCTGTACAAAAGTCTGATATTACTGGTCTTGGGATTCCCGCTCAAGACACAACATATACATTTGATGGAACTTATAATGCATCTACTAATAAGGTTGCAACGGTTAGTACAGTGACCAATGCTGTTAGTGGCAAGGCAAATAGTTCTGATGTGTTAACGAAGACCAATACTACTTCTTATACACCTACATCAGATTATCACCCAGCTACAAAGAAATATGTGGATGATAATATTAGAAGTAACGTTATGTTTGTAACAATTACTTCTACAACATCTAATGATGAAACCACGTATAGTGCTGATAAAACATATTCTGAAATGGCTACTTTTATTAGTAGTGGTGGAACTGTGATTGCTATTGCTGATGACATCTATTATTATCTATATAGAATAGATACGGAAGAAGAGGGAGTTATTCAATTTACTTCATCGTTTACAGACTCCTATGTTACGACTATATCTTACACAATATATTATGATAATACTATTGAGTATTGGGTTGATCGTTCTACAATAATAAGTGTTTTCCAACCTACAGCAGGTCAGGTACTTACTTATAATTCTACAAATTCTAGTTGGGTTAATGGTAGTTTAAGTTTGGATTTAAGTGGCAATACCATCCAACTTAAACAAGGATCAACCGTATTATCATCAATCACTCTTCCAGTTTACAACGGAGGTGTTAGCTCATGAGTACAACAGTAAGTTACAAAGGTAGTACAATTGCTACCCTTTCTAATGAAACTAAAACGCTAACTACTGCTGGTACTTGGGTTGAGGGAGATATTGTAATTACTGATGCTGGTGGTACGGCGGCCATATCAGTAGTTGATACTACAGATTCCCATGGCGGCACGATAAGAGAGATTACCGCCCTTGATATCTCAGATACGACAGCTGTGGCATCAGATGTTGCAAGTGGTAAATATTTTTATACCGCAAGTGGCGTTAAGACAGCAGGAACTGGATCTGGAAGTAGCGGTGAAAGTTCTTCGTACACAAGAACTACGATTGCATCAGAACAAACGGTGACCCCAATCACAACAACGTCAAACGGTGATACATATTATTCTGCACAACTGAATATGTTGAGTGGTTTAGAGAGTGGAGAAGAATATATCATTACATATAATGGTACAGAATATTTCTATACTTGTAGGGTACTATGGGGAAACACTTATCTGCTTGGTGAGATTAACTATTTTTATGGTACAACAGGATTACCTTATCCATTTGGTATTTTATGGACAAGCGGTACTACTTGTAGAATGGCTTGTGGTGATAGTACGGCTGTAACTGTTAAAATTGAGAAGTTGGAATTTGTTGGCACTCCATCCGCAACGGCTCATACTATATATTTTGAGTTTACTGATAACACAAATACCACCATCACGGCATATTATGATAATTCCTTTATTAGTAATGCGATCACAGCTACTATTCCAAGAACTTATGGAAATAAAACTGTTGGGTTGGCACAGTTAGATGGAGTGACTTGGTATAATCCTGCTAATATTCCATTAAATACTCAGTTAGTTGATTATAATGAAGTTATAATTGGTTATGGTGTAGATGAGTATGGAAATATTGTTAATACTGGTCAGTCATGGGATGTTATATCAGATTATATTCCGATTGACCCATCTATGACTTTTACTTTCAAAACTAATAAATGGTATAATGTAGGATTTTATAATTCAAGTAAAAACATGGTTAGAATTGTATCAGGTTATGACATAGAAACAAGTTCATCTAATGAAACATCAACAGGAACGTTAAACTCATCCAATATTCCGTCTACTGCGGCTTATATAATTTTATCTGGAAATAGTTATGATTTACAAAATACTATGTCTTTAATTCGTACAGCATAAAGGAGGGATGAGATATGGCAATAAGTAAAATCATATTAAATGGAGTCACTCAGATAGATTTAACTTCGGATACTGTAGCTGCTTCAAACCTCATCTCTCCAAATACTGCCCATGGAGCAGATGGTCAAGCTATTGTAGGGACTGCTAGTGGTGGTGGAAATGATTTTATTATAACTCTTTCCTACAATTCAAATACTGAAACGTGGGACCCAGATTGTACTTGGGCAGAATTGAGCGCGGCTCAAACTGCTGGTAAGAATATTATAGTAGATGCAGACGATCCTAATAATTGGGTAACAGCTGGTGGATATGTTATAGATAGTACTACGTTTTTTTACTATATTCATAAACTTAATGTTTTAGAAAATAATAATGTTACGACAGTATATATAACTGAAGAAGATTATGATTTTACAGCTAATGGTGCCATAAAAACGTATACATATACGTATTATGATACTTCAGATGCCAATGCTTTACCATCTCAAGTCTTGAACGGTCAAATATTTTATACATCGACAGGACGAGCAATTGGTACGGTGCCAACAATGACACTACCGACAAGTGCTTCTAGTACTTCGTCTGGAACGTCTAAAGCTACAATAGGTAGAAGCACATCAAATCAATATATTAATATACCGACAGGTTATAATAGTGCAGCTGCGTATTATACGATTTCTGCAACACCAAACATGACATTACCTACTGCCGCTTCAAGTACGTCAAGCGGTACATCGAAAGCCACAATTACACCAAGTACATCTGCGCAATACCTAAATATACCAACCGGGTATAATGAAACAGCTTCATATTATACTATTTCAGCAGTAACTTATTCAACAATTACAGTTTCATCATCTAATCCATCTGGTGGATCAAATGGTGATGTTTGGATTAAGACAGCATAAGGAGAGTGATTGAATGGGTACTACAACTATGACCGGATCAGTCACTCTCGTACCTAGTGGCTATACTGGTTTAACAAACATGACCATAGACTCGTCATATGATATTTCTAGAGGATATACAGATGCTGATTCCACTACTTATACAAGATTTAATGGTACAGCATCGACTACTGGTTATGTTTATTTTATATTTGACACATCTGATATTCCGTCAACAGCCACTATTACATCCATAACAGCAAGAGGTAAGGCGAGAGTAAGTAATACTACTCGTGTTAGCAGTACTGTTATGCAGTTATACACAAATACCACTGCCAAGGGTAGTAATAGAACATTTGCTTCAACTACTGCTTCTACTCAGACGATTACAACTGGAACATGGACAAGAAGTGAATTAAATAATCTACGGCTTCGTGTTGGTGGTACATTCTCATCTTCAACATCATCTAAAAGAATCGACTTTTATGGTGCGGATGTTACAGTTGAATATTCTTACACGGTTAGCACTTATGATGTAACCATAAGTAACTCAACATCGACAACAGTAACTGCAAGTAATAATAGTCCAGTTGCGGGTGAAGATGTAACGATTACAGCAAGTACATTAAGTGGTATTACGGTTAAGGACAACAACGTAGATGTCACAAGTCAGTTTGTACAGATTACTTCTGGCAGTGAGGAACTGAATCCTACAAGTAACACTAATACTAACTTCACGCTGTCAAATATTGATAATGCTTATACGGATTCAGATAGTACGACCTATGCTCAATTACAACTTGCTGGATCTACCACTGGAACGATATATTTCAATTTCCCATCGTTTACATTGCCAAGCGGAGCAACTTTACAGAGTGTGGCTTGTACAGCTAAATTGCAGTTTAATGCCAATAGCTCAACTTCTGGCTTTACGTCATCCTTCCAAATGTACGCAGGATCTACAGCAAAGGGATCGGCAACACAATGGGTATCAAGTGGCTCTAATGTAGCGGCAAACACATACACCGTAACAATGGGGTCTTGGTCGTCCAGTGATTTAGCAAGTCCGAAATTTTATATTACTGCTACCAACTCCGCAAGGTCTACACAAAGACAGATTTATGTATATGGTGCGACCTTGACTATCACTTATCAAATGGCAAGTGGCGGAGTGTATGTTTATACAATTTCTAATGTGGCTGCTGATCATGCTATTGTAGTTACCAGTTCTGCTCCTACTACAACAATGTACGTTAAAGTTAATGGTTCATGGGTAGAAGCAACGGCTGTTTATAAGAAAATTTCTGGCTCATGGGTACAGCAAACAGATCTAACTAATGTATTTGATAGTGGAACAAATTATAAATATGGATAAAAAAGGAGAATGGCTTTAAATGATTTTAAAATATAACATCAATATTGATAATAAAGACATATCTTCTCGATTACAAACAATTATAAATCAAATCTATAAACTTCTTCCCAATCGAGAATAGGGAATCGATTGGGAGAAGCCCTTATAGACTATTTTATAGGAATTAGTGGGGATGCAAAGATTAATGAATGGCGGCTATTCTTAGATTTACTTCCCACTTTTTAATAAATTAGAAGGGTTGTATTCATTAACTAACTAGGAAGATTTTCTTTGTTATAGAAGAACTATCTTTGAATGTTTAAGTTTAATAAATACACTACAAAAAGAAATATGTCTTTAGAATTATTAAATAAAAGATTACAGTATCAAGGCGGTAATCAATAGCAAAGATTAATTAATGATAAACTAAGAAGTTTAAAAAAGGCCTTGTTATATTCTTATCAAGCCGCAACCGCAATTCTTTCTGATTAGAGAGAATTTAGATGTTTAATTAATCCAGATAAAAATAAACCTGCATATGATAACAAAATTATTTCAATTCCTTATAAAGATATTTGTTTAAATCAATAGCAAATTGGAAAAACAATAGAAGGTTAGCAAGAAATTGGAATGAAGTGCGGAGATGTTTTTACTTGGAAATAGACAGATACACATTGGTTGGTTTATTTACAAAAATTATAGGAAGATGCTTATTTTCGTGCGGAGATTCGTCGATGCGATCAAGAAGTCTAGGTTAATGGAAAAAGATATTGGGCTTATATTCGTGGACCTGTTGAAACTTCTATTGAATGGACACAAAAAGCTGGTATTGAATGGAATACTTTAAATTATTCTTTAGTTATGTATATTACTAAAGATGAAGATACAAATTAGTATTTTGAAAGATTTAAATTAACAAAAATATTAGACCCTAGAACAAATACGAAAAAAACTTGGCAGGTTGTTGGGGTAGACCCTTATTATGGAGATGGAATAATTCAAGTATTTTTAGATGAATATTTTGAAAATCCAATTCAAGATACTTTGGATGAATTAAATAACATATCTAAAGAAGAATAGCAACTGCCGCAAACCCCTTATATTAATGGACCAACTGAAGTTCAACAATATAGTAAAGCCTATTATGAAATTTGTAATATTGATGAAGGAGTAGAAGGACATTGGTTTATCTCTTGGAAAAATAAGGAACAGGATTTACATAGTTCTTTAAAAATCATTCCTTTAAATATTGAAATTGGATAGTTAGGAACTTTTACTTTGATATATAGAGTTGATAATCAAGAAGATATTACTTTAGATGTCAATATTGTAAGATTATAATTTATAAAGAGATAAAAGGAGTAATATATGAAAAAAGATTTAGCTATGAGACCTATTGATTTTACATCTTCTTTTCTTTCATGTGAAAAAGATTTATAGTCAATTTTAAGTAGATTATTTATTGAAAGTCAACCTTATAGTAATGATTTAAAAAAACTATTAGTAGTTAATACTAAAGATTGTTTAGATTAGAAAAATAAAATTATGTATGACAATCTTATTAAAGATATGAGTATTGCAAAATTGCGTGAATTGGGATATATAAGGTTTGAACCAAAAATAAAAATGAAAGAACATGAAGAAGTAAAAAGTTATTTAATTTTTAATTTTGATAATTTTAAAACCAATGCAACAAACCCGCAATTTAGGGATTGCAATGTTTATATAGATGTTTTATGTCATACAGATTGTTGGGATATTGGAGATTTTAGATTACGTCCTTTAAAGATATGCGGATATATTGATGGAATTTTAAACAATTCTAAATTATCAGGAATTGGTACTTTTCAATTTTTAGGTTGTAATGAATTAGTTCTTGATGAAACTTTATCTGGATATACTTTAATGTATGCAGCTATACATGGTACAGATGATGTACTACCATCTTCACATGGTTGGATAAATTAAAATGGTTGATGAATTAATGTTATTATCTGGTAATGACATTCCTTTTGTGGAGGGGCGGTTAATAATTCATCCGCCCACCATAAAAGAAATTGGTTATATTACTGAAGAAACATTTTGGTATGGTTGCGAATTTTTAAAATTTGATAAAGAAATTTTAACAGAATAGGACAAAAAAGATTTATCTGATATTTCAAATTTTAATATAATAATGAATATGATGCATTAGAAAACTCCGTAGTCACAAAAAGCAAGACTACAAGTTGCATCTATTTTTACTATAATGTTTCCCTTGTATAGAGTTATTTTTGAAGATGATAAAATTGTTTTTGTACATGTTTAGACTTAGGAACAAGGGGAAATTAATGAACAAAACTTTGAAAATTTTAGAGATATTTTAATTAAAATGTTTTGTTTAGAAACTGGTGAAAAACAGTATGATCCAAGTGGTAATTTAGCAAAAAAAATTGCTGATAAATTTAAAAAAGGTAGATAGAAAAAGGCGAAGCTGGCGCCTCATACCAAAGTATCTTTATTTACAAGATATGTTTCTATCCTTGCAGCTGGATAGTGTAAAGATATGAATATATTAATGAATTATACTGTTTATCAACTCATGGATGAATATAAAAGATTTAATCTTAAACTTCAATATGATTCTTGGATAAAATTTAAGGTGGCAGGAGCTACTGGTATGGAAGATCCAGAAGATTGGTTTAAAGATATTCATGAGTAATTAAAAATAAAATAACTGATATTTTGTACAAAATATAAGGAGGAAATCCAATGAAATTTGGTGTACGTGAAATTGCTAATGTGGTATTCAAAGCAAAGAACTTACAAAAAATTGGACCTTATGAATTTAAAGAGGGCCAGCCTGTATTCTATATGGATACCGCAAAAACTTCTACATTAGAGGGTGCGGCTACTACAGTATATGCAACTGGTGGTCGTGGAAATACTCGTTTGATTGCTTGGGAAGGTTAGAAGACTCTTACGTTCACTGTTGAAGATGCTCTTCTTTCTCCTATTAGTTTTGCTATGCTTTCTGGTGCTGGTTTAATTAAAGCAGCTACAGATGATACAAGTGATATTCATTTCCATCAGACAAGTAATGCTATTGCTTCTGCAACTGCTACAATTGCTGCTTCTAATAATATTGTTCAAATTGATTTAACAGATGCTTTAGAATCTACAGAAAATATTTGTTCAACAGCTCCTATTTATGTTATGAAATTAGATAAATATGGAGATATTACTGGTGAAGTTTTAGATGGTTGGACTGTTACAACTGTAACTGAAAATAATGTAACTAAAAAAGTGTTACAGGCATCTGGTTTAGCACAAGCTAAAGCTGAAGCTTATAGTGGACCTGTAATGGTTGATTATTATGTAATTAAGAAAGCTAGTACTGTTTCTGAAATGCAAATTGATGCAGGTAACTTTGCTGGTTATTACTATGTTGAAGCAGATACATTATTTAGACGTCAGTCTGATGGTAAAGATTTACCTGCTAATATTACATTCCCGAATGTAAAAATTCAATCTAACTTTACATTCTCAATGGCAGCTACCGGAGATCCATCTACATTCACATTTACTATGGATGCTTTCCCAGGATATACTTATTTTGATAGAACAAAGAAAGTTCTTTGTGCTATTCAAGTTGTTGATGATGCTACAGAAGTAACTGAAACAGCTAAAACTATTTTCCCGCATCCTACCGGATTTAATATTGATGAATCTTATGGGGATTCAGTTGATGGAACTTATCAAGGTGAAGGTGTTGAAACAGACGAAAATCCTAATGCTTGATAGTAATTAATAAATAAAAATTAATAGGGGGTTATTTTTAATCCCCTATTATTTTTTTATATGTGTGGTGATATAATGAACGATTTACAAACTGCTATTGAAGATGCTGGTATTTATTATATTCATTTTAATAAAATGAATGTTGGCTCTAGAACTAATGGAACTTTAAATTTTCAACATTTAAGAGAAAACGTAAGGTCTCAATTACAAGGTCAATATAAAGAATATTTTAGAGCTAATGTTGATAAAAAATCTTTAGAAGTTTTTGATAAAGCAATTGGATTAAATGAAAATGAATTTTTATCTTAGTTAAATAATGCATTAGTTAAAAACTTACAATAGAATTTAGCAGTTTCAAAATTATAGCGATTACATAATATAGTTAATGGTGGTAATATAGATATAACAGGAAATCTACAAGCGGCTATTGATAATAGGAATAGCACTGAAGGAGTTCAAGCCTTAAATTCAGTTTTAGAAATTATTAGTAAAGCATTAAATTTATTATAGAGTGGAAATGATTCTTTAGGAGCTATTTTATTAATTGCTGTTAATGGAGGCACTTTTAATGGTATTGAATTACCTGCTGCTAATAGTTTATCTACTGTAGGAATAAATTTAGGAACATTATTAGAAGAATATAGTATTAATAATAATTTTAGATTAGTACGAAGATAGGCTTTATAGGGAGCAAAAAATCAATTATTAAATTTAGCTTCTGCTTTAACCACAGGAGCTTTTAAAAGTGGAAGTTAGTTAACTCCAAAAGGATTATCTACACTTTTATTTAATGGTATTGTTAGTACTCAAATTGCAGAAGGTTTAGCTTTTATTATGGGAGGAAAAGCTGGTTCTGTTTTACATAATGCAGTAATATAGGCAGTTGGTACTCAAAATGTTTCTGTAATTGATGAATTTGAAGATGAATGTAAAATCACTGGAAAAACAGATATACAAGCTAATCATGTAAAGTTTAGTATTGATACTTTAGATACAGGAGATGGGGGAATCCTTGATTTTAAATTAGGTATTTCATCTAAGTTTTATAAAGGACAAAAATTTAATGATTTATAGAAAACCAGTTTTTCAGGAACTTATGGTTCTGGTTCAGGGGGAACTTTAAAAGAAGCTTTATCTAATATTTTTAATGGTTCTTCATAGAGATATTTAGCTTATAACTATATAACTCATGATATGTATGTAGAATAGATGAATGATCTTATTGCAACTAGACAACTAATTAGATTATTTGCTTCTGCTGGTAGTGCATCTGATTTTGCACAATTTATGATTGTTAATGGACAAGTTGTAAGTATTTGGAGTTTGATAGAATATGCATTGTCTAATAATTTAGGATTATCGCGTAGTATGGATGGAGCAAAATCTCAAGCAATTGTATTATCTATTCCAGATCGTCCAAAAATAGCAGCTGCGAATAAATATGATATTCTTGATAAACCTGGAGAAACACCTATTATAGCTTCATGGAATCGTTCTAGAAAAGTCAATGCTGCTATTGATAGTGCAAGAATTAAAGCAGAATTACATTTAAATAAATTATTTAATGCAATTTAAATATATTTTAGAGATAAAAGGAGAAATATGTTATGAAAGCATCATATGCTAATATGAAATTAAAATTAAATACAGAAGTTGAAACTTTTGATTTCTGTGGACAAAATATTGAAGTATTAAAATATCTTCCCGCACAAGATAAATATGATTTATTGATGGTAACATTACAAAAATCATTTGAAGATGGTATATATAATGAATTTAAATTAGATTTATATTTCCAATTAAATTTAGTATATATGTATACAAATATTTCTTTTACTGAAAAACAAAGAGAAGATGAATTAAAAATATATGATAATTTAAAAAGTAACGGATTTTTTGAGAAATTTTTCTCAGTATTAAATGAAGAAGAATACGAAGAATTATTTGCTTTATTAAATACTATGAAAGAAAATAATATAAAACAAAGAAGTAGTGTTGGAGAAATAATTAATCGTTTAATAGATGATCTTCCTGGTAATGCGGAAGCTGCCGCAAAAATCGTTGAATCTTTTAGACCAGAACAATTTCAACAAGTGGTAGATTTTGCAAGATATGCAAATGGGGGAAGAGATATAAATTTTAATCAACCTGTAATTACAACAGAGTAAAAAATAAAGGGCAGAGAATAATAAATTCTCTGCCCATTTTTTTTTATTCTTCATCTTCTAAATAAGGAGAAAACGGTTCTTTTTCATCATTATATTGTCTTTTTACAACAAGTCTATACCAAGATTGAACTACTTCACCTTTTGATTTTTGTTCTTTATATTCAATAGAATGTTTTAAAACTTCTCCATCACTATTTTTTAAATCTTCAACAAATCTTTTAGCCTAATTTTCACTATCAACTCTATAAGTTTCTACTTTATTGATTAAATATTTTGACATATTTTTCTCCTTTAATAAAAATTAATTTTTGCTTTTATATCATATTTTGAAAAATCTTCTTTTTCTCTAATTATTTTAGCAAGATGTCTATTGGTTTCTTTAATACCATATAAATCTAATTGTGTAATATCTTTATCTTCTTTTAAAAGTTTAATTATAGTATCTGGTAAATCAGAATAATTTGTTAATACATCTATTAACATATGAGTATTAGTATCATATATGTGAATAGTTTGAGAAAAATCAAAAGGTGCAACGTGTATAATTAATTTTTTCATTTTATCATCTCCTCTTGATTAACATTCAATAACCCAATCATCACAGCCAAATAAATAATAAGCATAAGCATTATCATCTATTTCTAACCAAATCTCCCAAGCATTATTCATTTTTTCAGTATCTTTTTCAATAGAAAGAATAGTTCCTCTATTTTTAAGTACATCTATTAACTCTCGTGCGGCTATAGCTGGTGGATTAGGATTTTCTTTTTCATATAAATGGAAAACAGTAAAATCATATCTTTCTCGACATAATAACATAGCATATCCATCTAAAGTCCAATTAAACCAATCTTCAATTTTAGGAATTACTTTATTTATTTCTAATTGAGGCATTGCCCCTTCTTTTAAAACAATCTGTTTATTAAAATCATATAATGTACCAAAAGGAACATCAAACTTTTTTAAATCCATAAATCTACTCCTTTTAAAAATCAATACCTTTATATAAGATTCTTTGATTTTTACTTCCTCTTAACTCTAAAGTAATATCTCTTTCTTCTTGAATATATTTCCCATCTATTAAAACATCTATTTTTGATAAAATACTAGTCAAATAAATATTATTATTTTCTAATAATTCTTCTAATGTATATCCAGTCCATAAAAAGATTTTTATATGCGGATATGCTATTCTTACACTAGTAATTATATTATCAACTTCTTCTATATTTTGTGGACATAAAGGCTCTCCACCTAATACAGAAAAATTTCTAGTTATACCATTTGCGGCAATGGCTTTAATAATCTGACCTCTAATATCTACAGGAAGAGATTCCCCGCCATCATAATCCCAAGTTTCAGGATTATGACAGCCAGGACATTTATGTGGACATCCTTGAGTCCAAAAACTTACACAAGTACCAATTCCATTTGTAAAATCATTGGGTATTAGTCCCGCGTATCTATTCATTTTTTTCGTCACCACACAATAGTTTTTCAATTATTATTGCTCCAACTGAATTTCCTCCGATAATAAGAAGCATTTTAAAAGTATTAATTGCAGAAATATTACATAAGAAATATGGAAAATCTGCAATGCAGTGTTCTGCTCCTATTAAAATAAAAATCATAACCGCAAATATCGTTAATATTGTTTTTTTGTTTCTAACTGCAAAATGAATTAATGCACCACAGAAACAAGCATTAATAAATAACATTAATGGGTCTTTTGAAAATTTAAAAGCTGAAGCATTAAATAAATATTCATAAAAATAAGGATTTCCAACAGTATATAATCCCACTGTTATCCCTATTCCAATAAAATTAAAAAGTAAAATTAAATGTAAGTTAGGTGCTAAATAACCAACTTTTCCTGTAAAAAGTGGTAATTGCATATTTATAATAGTTAATAATCCAAAACTAAATAATAAAGCTCCTAATTCTGGAATGTCTGATTGTATATTAATAATAACTCCCAATCCAATAAGTATTCCCGCTAATGTTGATTTCTTTATCATTATTTATAACCTCTCAATAGTGTTGAATGTTTAAATCTTAATTCTGTTTCTTGTTGTTTTCCAAGATTAAAAGCTGTTTTATAATCTCCTGTTAAATATCCTGTAACGCGTCTCAATCTTTGAATTGACTGACCTCCGCACATTGGACATTTATCATTGATTTCTCCTGTGTATCCACAATCTAAACATAAATCATTTGGAATATTTAATGCAAAATATGGAATATCTTTATCCATAGCATAATTAACAATTTGTTCAAGAGCATCTATATTATGTAAAATTCCGCTATCTAATTCTACATATGTAATACATCCAGCTGAACTATATCCAGTTAATTGACTTTCAATATCAATTTTTGTAAATGGGTCCATTTCTCTCCATACTGGAACATGAATACTATTGGTAAAAAATTCTTTATCACTTACATTAGGAATCTTACCATATTTATCTTGGAATTTTTTCATGGCTGTATAACAAAGATTCTCGGCCATTTATACCCTCGGTTTCCCGATATTTATTAGGGGATTAGACTATATTATCATCTTATTATCCTATTACCAAATAATAAGAGCCTTGTCTTTCGTTTCTTAATGAAACTACTCTACTCACTTCTTTATATAAATATTTCTATTTATACTATGTTTTCGATAGTCGTTAGAGAACAAAACCATTTTTTTCATATTCGGACAAATATCTAAAATAATAACCGCATCGAGGTTTAGTTTTTACATTATGATTACATTGATTTAGTATTGTAGTTTTAGTTACTCCAATACATCGAGATGCTTCTCCTATTGAGCCATATTTATTTAATAAATTTTTATTCATATCAAAACAACACACATGAATAGATTGGTTGTCATTCCAACTTTTATCATTAACTTGTAATTTATCATCAAAAGCTGCTTTAGTATTCTAAGAAACAGTTCCCCATTTTAAATTATTTAAATTATAATTTGTTTTATCATTATCCAAATGCATTACAACTGGATAGTTATTAGGATTTGGAATATACGCTTTTGCAAGTAAAACATGAATTCTTCGTTGTTTATTTCCATCTGGAAAAGTAATTCCACAGCACACATATCCTGTTGCTTTATTTATAAAATTTGTTTTTGGATAATAAAAATTATTGCCATAATCTTTATATACTTTTCCTGTTGGAGTAATATAATCAGTTTCACTGCCATCAATTAATTTCATCTATTCATTAATTTTACTAATATGAATTAATTTCTATGTCATGTTTCTTCTAGCCATATAATAGAAAACTCCTTTCTTATTTTCTATTATAATTTAAAATTTACTATACACAATTATACATCTTTGTCCAATATATTTTTTATGATTTTATCCTACGGGATTACCATGCCTTTCGGTTTAGGCTTTCTTACCAACTTATTACGTTTGCCCGTTTAACAAGGTTGTTTTTTCACATAATCACTTATGCGACTCCCAATCCGAGTAGTTTAGGAGTATAATAAACACCAAAATTAAGTTTATATTGTTGTTTAAATTCTGCACATCTATCTTTAAATAACTGTTCAATTTGTTTAGCTAATTCCATACCTTCTTCTGTTGTATGGTCAGTTCCTATAAGAATTTGTAAACATTCAGCTAATCCTAATTGACCAATTACTATTGTCCCATGTTTAAGTGCGGAACGAATTCCTTCTTCTGGTTTATATCCCAACATAGTATGATTTTCATACATAAATTTTGCGGAAGCAGGAGATTGTGAACAAATATATTCAAATCTTTCAATGAGCATATCTTTTGCTTCATGAATTTTTTTATCAAGTATATCTAAAAAATTTTCAATTAAATCATAAGAAGATTCTTCACTATTAGACAATTTTGCAAAAATTTCAATTTTTTCTTTTGCTTCCATAGCTAAAGTAGGAAGGATAATTGTTACAGGACAAATATTTCCGCGACCATCTTTCATTTGAGGATTTACTCCAGGTTCTGCGTTGATGTCAGTGCCATTCGCCGTGCGGCATCCCATTGTTGAAAAGTAAGTCCTTGGGTCTTGTTTATCGTATCCCGCGTTTCCTGACCAGTCAACATTCGCATAGTTCGGATAGAGTCGTCTTGCTGTTGAGTGTAATGCCAATCTGTATAAATCGTAGTTTGGATCTCCTGGTTCACGGTTTACTCCTTTCATTAATTGAAAAATACCACATGGAAATATTGGAGTTTTATGAAATTTACCAACTCCCTTAATACTACCTTCGAGTAATGCCTTAATTACCATTCTACCTTCTGGTAAAGTACAAGTACCATAATTAATAGAAGTAAAAGGTAATTGATTTCCGCTTCTAGATTGAAGTGTATTTAAATTATGATACATACCTTCAACAGCCTGTTGTAATTCTTTTTCAGTCATATCCATGGCATATTTATAACTATTACACATTGGATATTCTTCACTATTAATTGGTAATTCATCATTTATATGGTCATAAATTGAATCAGATAAATCACATAAATATTTTACTCCATCACAAAAATGTTTATAGAAACTTTTTCTTACATATGGAACCATAGTCCAATCTAAATGCGTTGCGGCAACCCCACCAAATTGCTGTAATGACTGTAACTGGAATAATACAGCTACTAATTGGAAAGCAGTATTAATACTATTTGCTGGTCTTACATCTGTTTGACGAGTATTAAATCCATTTGCTAATAAATCATCAAAAGGAATAGATAAACAATTGTGCATACCAACTGCATATGCATCTAAATCATGAATATAAATTTCATTATTTAAATGATTATTTCTTGACATTTTAGACATACAATTATCTAATGCATATTGTTTTGCAATAACCGAATCAAATTCACCGCGGCGACCTCCGAAAGAACGCTCATCAACATTGGCATTTTGATTATCTATTTTAGAGCCAGCAAGTTTTTCTTGAGCAGCCCGCATCATTTCAGTATTCCAATTTCTTTCTCTTGTTCTTTTTTGTCTATATTTTATATATGCTTTTGCTACGTCTTTTCTTTTTGTTGACATTAAACCATTTTCCACTAAATCCTGTATTTCTTCTATTGATAGGGGATGTATTTCATCTTCGCAATATCCCTATATATAATTTGCAATATTTTCAGCTTTCATTTCCGCATAGTCTGAAATCTATCCATCGACTGCCTTAAAAGCCTTTAAAATTGCTTGTTTAATTTTTTCTGTATTGAAAGGCATTTTCCTTCCATCTCTTTTGATTACATAAATCATAAATAGTCCTCCTAGTTAGATAAAATATTTTTAGGGTTACTATATAATTTAAAATTATTATAATAAAATTATTTAAATTTGTCCTTCTAAAAATGCCTTTACTTTTGGTCTATTTAAAATACCATAATATTCTTCTTTATCATCATTATTTAAATAAATTTCATAATCAAAATCAATTTGAGAAAAATCATATTTATCTGCTAAAAAACGTCTACAAATTTCTTCGCAATTTGGTGACACTTCTCTTTCTAAAGACCTTATTAATCTAGTTTTTTCATCTGCTTTAATCCAAACAGGTAAGACATCTATTTTATCAGAATATTGCAAAAGAAATCTAATCCCCATGGGATTAAATACACCTATATTAAATTTTTTTGGTTGTAATTCATCTTCAAGAGTGCCATAATACCAATTATTAAAATAGGTATATTCAAGCATTTTTCCTTGTTCTATATATTCTTTAAACTTTTCTTTAGTAATAAAATGATATTGCCGCCCGTCTCTTTCATAATCTCGCGGCGGTCTTGAAGTATATGAAATCATTTTATGTCCATCTTTTAAAACTTGCATTAGCCAGTGCTGGATAGAATCCTTTCCAGCACTTGACTCTCCAAATAAAGCTATTAATTTAATTTTATCCATATATAATTTCCTTTCCACAGGTGGGGCATTTTATAAGAACTACTTCATGAGGCTCTCTATTTTTAAATTTTATTATAGACATATCACAATTACAAAATACTCCATCTTTATATTCATCATCTTCTAAGGAAGTGATACAATTAGAAACTTTTAAATCAGATTCTGGGATTCTTCGTATTTTATACATTCGATTTTATCCTTTCATGTTCTAACTCAATATCCTTTTCATTAATATTTGTAATTCTATAAAGTTGATGTGTGGGAGTTGATTTATAAGTTTTAGCAACAAAAGTATCTTCTCTTCTATATCCGGTAATCATTACTTTAGTACCTCTTGAAAACCAACCTTTTTCTAAAACTTTTTTACTTCCATCTTCTTGAACTTCTGAAATTTGTCTATTAAACATAGCATAATATTCTTTTGTAAATTTAACATTAACAACTCCATTTGTTGTTAAAATAGCAATAGATGCTTTTGTATTATTTTTACTAATAATAGTACCAGCTATTTTATATAATTTAAAAATAGGAATATCTCTACCACCACGTTTAAAGAAATAATCAACTTCAGGGTCATAAGATAAATCAAAGAAATTAACCAATCCATATTTATTTAAATCTATATTTTCTAATTCATGCGGATGATAATAAAAACATAGACTTTCCATTTCCCATGCGGAGATATTTCCTTTAGCATATTTCTCCCACATTTCATTAAATAATAATTGATTATATTCTTTTAATAATTTTTCTTGATTTTCTTTTAACCAATTTCTAACTTTATCCATAATAGATTGATACATTTTATCCCATACTTTTTGTTTAACATATGGAATCCCATTTATTATTTCTAATCCTTCATTATCATATAAATTTGCGTAAAAATGTAAATCATTACTGTTTATATCTAATAAATAATATTCTCCATATTTATGTTTCTTTAAATATTTATTAAAACAAAAAGTTCTTGATGCATATATTAATGAGTTAGGAATCATGTTTTTCTGCATTAATCCATTAAAGTTTTGTAAAGTTAATCTTTTCTTTGGTTCTGATATTATTGAAATATAATAAGCCATAATAGAATATCTTGGATTATCTTTATTAATTTTAGATGCCCATTCTTCATCAATCCTATCAAAAGCTCCTGATTTAATTAATGAAATCATTTGAGTTTTATTAAGTGGACATCTCCGCATAAAATCAATAATTCCGGTATAAGGTCTATTGTCAATAATTTGTTTAATTACTGAATCGCCAATTTTATTTACACCTTTTAATCCAAATAATATTTCATTATTTTCTTCATCTGGTTCAAAACTAAAACCAGATTTATTTATATCAATTAAAGATACTTTAATACCTTTTGAAGTTATATCTCCAATAGCATTTGCTAATTTAGTATAATCAGTTGTTTTTTCTATTTTCTTTTTACCGCTTCTATCGGGTAAATCTTCATAAGTATATGTTTCAAAATCTTCTTTTTCATATATACTTACTATTTCTATATTCTCTTGTTCTTCAAGAGAACCACTATTAACAATTAAACAAGCTGTGTTCCAATAAATAGGATTCCAATGAGTTGCAATATATAAAGTTTGAACTCCTATAAAGGAATAAGCAAGAGCATGAATAGTTGAGAAGCTATAACCCATCTGCGGACCCACGCCACGTTCCCATACATATTTACCTAACAATGGGCTGGCGGCAGTATCTAGAATCTTTTGATGAAGTTCTGGAATCTTCGCCATTTGTTTTTTACCAACAATTTTTCGTGCGGCATTAGCTTCTTTTAAAGAAAAGTTGCATATATCTTCATCCATTAGCATTCTCATTAACTGCTCTTGAGAAGGAGGAACTCCATAAGAAGATTTAAAATATGGTTCTAAAGTTTTTTGTTCTTCTTCTGTTAATCCTGCTCTTGACATTTCAGAATACCAAAGATTGATATTATTCTTATATCTAATATATCTTTCCATTGGTGTTTCTTGTCCTTTTTCTGATGTCATTAATCTCATTAAACCATTTGCATCGCTCATTTCAAAAATGTTTGTTGGTTTAATTTTTTTAGCAGCTTGAGAACCAACCGCAGAATCAAACTGAAAAACATTTAAAACACTATTTTCTCTTAATGCTTTCCATATTTTTTCATCATCTAAAGGTAATACTTCTGGATGAAAATATTTATTATAAACTTCTCTTAATGATAAATTATTATCAATTTTATTATATTTTTGAAGAAGTCTAATTGTTTCAACTAATTTATCTTGCACTTCTGTTACAAGAAAATCATATTTTGTCATTCCACAGGATTCACATTTGTGTAAATCCCATTGAGTTATAATTTCTCCTTTCGGAGTTTTCATAAAGCATCCAAATTCATATGGGTCTTCATCAAAAAGAATAACTCCACTTGCATGACTACTTCTTTTATTTACTAACCCTTCAATAGCCATAGCAATATCTAATAAACCCGGATATTTATTTACTTCAACAATAAATGCGTTAATGGGTTTTCTATCTTTATCTTTATTACCATAAACAACATCTTTAAGCGGCCAAAGAAATCCTCTTTCTTGAGGAATTAAAGATGATAAATACTGAGCTGTATCTACATCTATTCCATCATGATAAATTATTTCACCAACCTCAGATTCAGGAGTTAATCCTCCTCCTTTGACTTGTGTTGTATATCCGCTTCCCACGCCTCTATATCCTCTACAAGCAGTGAGAATAGCACTTTTTGTTCCTTCTGTTCCGAAGGTAGCTATAAGAGTGCATCCCAGATTTTTCCTTGAGAGTCTATCAATTTCACTTGAAAAGTTTGCACCACGTTCCTCCTTTATCTTTTGAAGAATTAATGGACGTTTAGAAGGACATAAATCAATATCTATATCACCTAATTCAACACGTTCTTTATTGAGGTATCTCCAGAAAGGTAAATCCCATTTAATAGGGTCAAGCTGAGTTATACCTAATAAATAATGATTTAAACCAGAACAAGATGAACCTCTTCCCGCACCAACAGTACTTCCGCAGTCCCAAAACATATCTACATAATGTTGAAGAACAATAGGATAACGAAACATATTAGTTTCAAGTTTTTCACTAATAGTTTTTTTAATATCCGCTTCCTCTTCAAGTCTTTGAACATATTTTTCTTTTGTATTTAATCCTTTATCAACTAAATTTTTTATACATTCATTAACCCAATATCTTTCATATATATCTTCAGATTCATACATTGAAGCTAAAACTGGATAGTGTTTATGAAAATCTGCATTTGTATGATTAATAATGAAGTTTTCAACTGGTACTTTTGGAATAGTTTGCTTATGTGCAATACTATAATTTTCAATCTTATTATAAATTTCATATGAATTATTTACTAATTCATCATAATTTAATTCAGATGGTGCAATATTTTCTTTTATTTCATTTTCATCTTGAAGATAAGCATATTCATAAAAAGAATCAACTTCTCTTTCTCCACCTTTTGAATTAAGATATGCTTTATGAACAAATCTATCTTCTTTTGTAAGATAATGAGCATCTGAACCAAGAACCATTTTACATTTAAATGCGGCAGCTACAGATTTAAGACGTTTATTAACCGCAATTTGCTCACTAGATTGACCAGGGGCACATTCAATATAAAAGTCATCTTTAAATAGCTTTTGACACCATAAAATAAAATTTACAATATCATTATGTGCTTTTGTTATTTCATCTGTATCATTATGTTTTTCTGCTTTAATTAAATTTAATACTTGAGTAGAAACTTCTCCGCCAAGACAAGCAGTCGTAGCAATTAAACTATTAGGATATTTATTTACAATATTTTCTAAATCTTGATAAGTTGTAGCAACTCTTTCAAGACCTCTATCCCAATAACTATTCATCCATGCTGTTGATGATAATTCTCTTAATGCTTTATGTCCTATTTTATTTTTTGCAATTAAGATAAAATGATAATATTTTTGACCCATTTCTCTTGTAGGAGTCAAATAAATTTCATTTCCCAATGCAACTTTAAAATTAGGATGTTCATCTAAAAGTTTTTGAGCATAGAAGTTTGCTTCTGGATGCCCACATAAACATTCATGGTCAGTAAGTGCAATTCCGCTTAATCCTATTTCTATTGCTCTATCTATTAACATTGGAATTTTATTAATACAATCAAGCAGACGAATATTGGAAAATTCTGAGTGGCTATGAACTTCAAATCGTTGCATATCCTTCCTCCTTTTTTATCATTCTATATATATTATAACATAATATAATAAAAAAGTCAAGAATATTACTCTTGACTTCTTATAAAATTTATTTTTATTCCTCTATGTTTATTTCTTCTATATTCATTTTACTTTCTTTTTTTAGTTTAGGAATATCATCTTCCGCAAATCCTTTGATTAAATTAAAACACATTCCATTATTGTTAATAAGAATTGATTCACTACAACAAAAATTATTATCATTAAGAGGACAATCTTTTCGTTTACAAGTAACAGTCATCTATTTATTTTCATCTCCTACTACAAAAAATTTTTGTTTTAAATTTATATATTGATTATATGTAATAAGATTTCTTGTATATAATTCTTCTAATTCTTCTAAAGAATTTATAATAAACATTATTTAACTCCTGTAGTGCCATGGCCTCCGCGGTCTTCATTGTCTAAATAATTAACTTCTTTAATTTTTAAAGTTGGTTGACTTTTTACAATACGAAATTGACATACTCTATCATTTTTCTTAATAAGAGTTTTATCTTTATGTCTATTTTCTAAACAATAAGCCGGCATGAACCATTGGTCATTATCTCCACAGTAACTATGGTCAATTATACCCATAGAATTAGTCTGTA
>Ga0265298_10000470_pt1 | contig 59788 bp, 43 predicted proteins | sample AusTroGonzalo_MG_3_FD_193486 | JGI IMG/M metagenome (GOLD analysis project Ga0265298, IMG submission 193486) | Bovine rumen microbial communities from tropical cattle in Woodstock, Queensland, Australia - Gonzalo_01 | ecosystem: Host-associated > Mammals > Digestive system > Stomach > Rumen ... | reverse complement strand
AGCCGGCAGCAGACCGGATCCTTGACCGGGCTCTGGCCGAACCCGTGCCGGGACACGAAGATTTTTACCACCCGGGCAGCGGCAAAGAAATCTGGAATTTCTGTGAATGGCAGGGAGAACTCTCCCATGTCGACCGGCATCCGCAATCGGTTTACAATATCTATCTTTACGAAGCGCTGAAAGCGGCGGCAGCGCTCCACACGCTGAATGGAAACCGGGAACGCGCCGGTTATCTGAGCGGCCGGGCGGACCAGCTGGGAACAGCACTGGAAAAAACGTTCTGGCGTAAAAACGGCTATACGGTTTTTCCGGATGAGCCGTCCGATTCACGGTTGTATGAACATGTTCAGGCACTGTTTTTATACAATGGGCTGGTTCCGGCGGAAAAAACGGCACCGCTGCTGGCCGGACTCCGGGAAAAATCCACTTTCCCGGCTACTTTCAGCGCATTGCCTTATCTGATCCGGGGTCTGATCGGTTGCGGTGCAGAAGGCCGCAGGCTGCTGCTTGACCGGCTGCAGGAAATTTATGGACCTTTGATTTTTTCGGATGCCGCCACCTTGAGCGAAACCCCCAACGGAGCAGATGATTTCGGTAATGCCGGCAGTCTCTGTCATGGCTGGAGTGCAGTTTCTCCCCTCTGGTGCGGTATGATCCTGCTCGGGGTCCGTCCCGTCAAACCCGGATTCGCCGAATTCGAAGTCAGACCCTGGTGCGGCGATCTCACTCACGCAGAAGGCGAAATACCCACGCCGCACGGCATGATCCATATAGCATGGCAGCGGAATTGCCGCAATGAGCTCTCTCTGGAGGTCATTCATCCGCGGGGATTGAAATGCCGGATCGCCGATTGGGATGATTTTCCATTAAACGGTCAGGTATCAGTGCATGAATCCGAAACCTGATGCCGGCCGAAAAAGCTGAATCTCAGTTCCGGAGCAGCTGGTTGCGCATGAGCAAAGCGGCACCGCGCGCGGTGTCCGATTTTTCCAGCCGGGAAAATTCCAGTTTCAGGTCGCGCACCGTTCCCGCGAAACAGCTCAGGCTCAGGACACGGTGGATGGATTCGAGCAGCAGATCGCCCAGACCGGTCAGTTCGCCGCTCAGCACGATCATGGAAGGATTCAGCAATGCCACGGCCACGGCGAGCGCGCGGCCGATGCTGTCGCTCACCTCGCTGGCGATGATCCGCGCCGCCTTGTCGTGTTTCGCGCATTCCGTGAAATACTGCAGACTGAACTGTTCCAGATTCAGCACGGTGTCCACTCCGCTGCTGATCACCTCGTGAATCCGCCGCCGGATCCCGGTTTCGCCCGCCAGCGCCTCCAGACAGCCCCGGTTGCCGCACTGGCACAGCGGTCCCGCAGGATCGATCACGATATGCCCGATCTCCATCGCCTGATTGGTGTCGCCGATGAAACATTCGCCGTCCTTGATGAATCCGCCGCCGATGCCGTCGTCCATGCCCAGATGGAACAGACTGCCGTGCATCTCCTTGCCGCGCACCAGATACTCCATGAAGGTCTTGACCATGCCCTCCGGCCAAACGGCCGCGGGAACACTGTTTTCACGCGACAGCCATTCACCCGTGCGGGCGTTTTCCCAGCCAGGCACATTGACCGCGCGGATCGACAATCCCTGCCGGACGTCCACCAGTCCCGGATCGGCGAATCCGATCCCCCTGACTTTGCTCCACTGCCGGCCGGTTTTTTCCCGGAGCATCCGGATCACGGCACGAATCTCATTACGGCAGGCGGTCAGATTACCGCGTTCCAGCGCGGGCAGTTCCACGGTATGCAGCACATTGCCCGCCAGGTCGGTCACGCTCCCGATGGTCCGCCGCACCTGAAAATCGATCCCCGCCGTCCAGAAATGGTCCGGATCCAGTTTCAGGAGCGGCGCTTTCCGTCCGGTCCGTTTGCCCTGCCGGTCCGGTTCATGCAAAACTCCCTCGCGTTTCAGCCCGTCCACAGCTTCGAATACGCTCGCCGCCCGAATTCCCACCTCGTCCACCAGTTCCGGACGCGTGACCTCACCCTGCTGCAGCACGATCTCCAGTATTACAGAACGCAAATTATCTTTTTTCATTTATTTCCCGCTCAAAAAACACTTTATATGACCCGTTTCCGTATCATAAAAATAAACTTTTTTCCGAAAAAGTCAAGAAATGTTTCAAACAATATTTGCTTTTTTTTGAAAAGAGTCCATTGTAAGAATAGGAAAACAACCGGAATCAGGAGGTAGTTTATGAAAAATGCGAAAAACCGCCAGATGCGTCTGATGACCGTGGAAGAAGTGCAGGCGTATCTGAAGAAGAACCAGACGATCATTCTGCCGTATGCGCTGTGCGAGCAGCACGGATATCATCTGCCGCTGGACACGGATATCCGGAACGCGGAATACACCTCCGCCGCCCTGGCGGAAAAGCTGGACTGCATCGTGGCGCCCGTGCTGAACTACACCTTCTCCGGCGGCATGCTGCCCGGCACGATCAACGTCAAGCCGAACACCTTCTCGAACCTGGTCGGCGAGATCATCGAATCGCTGACCCTGCAGGGGTTCCGCAATTTCATCATCATTCCGGGCCACGGCGGCAGCGAAAGCATGCTCCACCTGAAAGAATCGCTCCGGATCCAGAAATGGCTGAATCCCGCGCTGGCGGACGACCTGATCATGCTCTGCCCGATCTGGGATTTCTCCCCGACCTGGACCAAACTGTTCCAGACCCGCGACTATCACGCGTCCGAAGCCGAGACCTCGCTGCTGCTGCACTGGTGTCCGGAAGTGGTCCGCAAGAAAATAGTCATGGACAAACCCGCCGTGGCGGAACGTCTGCGCGACGATCCGGACAGCTATCAGAAACGGGTCAGCTTCACCACGCTCAAGCAGGAAGTGGTGCAGACCTCCCAGCGCGAAGATGTCAAGATCGGCGTGATGGGTTATCCGGAACGCGCCAATGCCGCGCTCGGAGCCAAAATCGAGGCCGAATTCCTGAAGAATGCGGCCAAAGAGATCGGCAAGGCCATCAAGGACGCCGACAAGGCCCGCAAGACCGGCAAACGGATCGACCATGCGGACAATGCCAAGCTGAAAATCTTTTCCATGTGACAAGGATAACGGAGTTTCAACCTAAAATCAAATAAAAATTGAAGTTCCCGGCCGAGGGAATCCGTCCCCGTTCCGGCGCACTTCGACCAATCAGGAGGACAGTATTATGCCTATCGACACAGTTGACAAGGAACATTTCACCGGCGGAAAAACCGAAGGCGGGATCACCAGTTCGTATGCCACCGATGACGGTGTGAAGCTGAAAGTTGCCTATTCCTTCATGGGCAGCATCTACGACGATGCGGAACGCAATGCGGCGCTGGCCGCCATGGCGCAGGACTCCCTGACCATGGGTCCCAAGACCCAGGAATTCCAGGATAAATTCGCCAAGATCCACGGCGTGAAACATGCGTTCGCGTGCACCAACTGCACCACCGCCATGCACGTCGGCACCCAGATCTTCGACATCAAGCCCGGCGATGAAGTCATCGTCACCCCGAACACCTTCGTGGCCACCTCCCTGGCCATCCTGAAGGAAGGCGGCATCCCCGTGTTCGCCGATATCGATCCGCGCACCTTCAACATCGATCCGGCCAAAGTCGCCGAAAAGATCACCTCCAAGACCAAAGCGATCTACGTTGTGCACTATGCCGGTCTGATGGTCGACATGGATCCCATCATGGAAATCGCCCGCAAGCACGGCATTTTCGTGCTGGAAGACTGCGCGCACGCCACCGGCGCTTCCTACAAAGGACGCATGGCCGGCTCCATCGGCGACATCGGCGCTTTCTCCTTCCACTCCCTCAAGAACATCACCACCTGCGGCGAAGGCGGCATGATCACCACCAACCATGACGAATTCTGCCACGGCATCCAGAACCTCCGCTGCATGAGCAACAACCACTCCTGGGGCGAACAGGGTTCCAAATGGACCTTCGGCGACAAGGTCACCATGGAAAAAACCGATCCGATCCAGTACTGGATGCCCGCCCACTTCGACGTGATCCCGCACAACGGTCACTGGGGCAGCAACTACCGCATGAACGAGATCCAGGCCGCAGTCGGATGCGCCCAGCTGGACAAGCTCCCGATGCTCACCGCCAAACGCCGTGAGATCGCCCACAAGATCACCGAAGGACTCAAGGGCATCGAAGGCGTCGAGACCGTTTACGAGCCCGAAGGCTACAATCACGTGTTCCACCTCTACACCCTCTGCATCGACGAAAAGAAGATCGGCGGCACCCGTGATGAATTCATGCAGACCCTGTATCAGGAAGAAGGCGTGCAGACCATCCTGCATTATCAGCCGACCTTCCACTTCACCGGACTGCGCCGCATGGGCTACGATCCCAATCAGTGCCCGATCGCCACGGAATTCTTCTACAAGCGCGAAATGAATCTCCCGATGCATCCGCGTCTCACCGACCAGAACATCAAGGACATGGTCGACGGCATCAGAAACACCGCCGCGAAGCTCCGCAAGCGTCACTGCAAAGCCTGAGTGATCGCTGGCTGAGATACACAATCTCAAACCGAAACCGCCGCAGAGAGATCGATTCTTTTTGCGGCGGTTTTTTCTTTTCTCGAATAGAAGAGTCAGCAGATTTCCTGTTCCGCGTTCCTGCGGTAAGACAAAGGCAGCAAACCAATTTTCCGATGGAAGATCCGGGAGAAATAGCAGGCATGGGCAAAACCGCACATGGAAGCGATTTCCGCAACGGGATACCGGGTTTTGGCCAGTAGCTGTTTGGCCTTTTCCAGACGGAGATTTACCACATAATGATTCACTGTGGTATGCAAATGGGTTTGGAACATTTTCCCGAGTGCGGGAGCACTGATTCCGACCGCAGCGGCAATTTCCTGCCGGGTCAGCTCAGCATGATTGAACCGGTTTTCAATCAGATGAAGCGCGTTCACCAGCGAGAGGGGCAGCCGTTCAGCCGGGGCAAGCTGTTCGGCAGCCTCGCAAAGCAGTCTGAAGGCCATCGCACCAAGCAGGGAATTGTCAATGTCTCCCTTCCGGCGCAAGACCCGGCGGATATCCTCGAAACGATGTTTGAGCCGCTCGGGATGTTTCGGCATAAAATGAGGAAGTCCGGCGGGAAACATGACCTGAAGCAGCTCGCGCAGAAAACGATTTAAGCGCAGCAGGACAAAATACCGTTCCAAGGTTTCTTTCCGCTTATGAATATTGATACCGAAATTCAAGTCTGAGATGCTGAAGAAACCGGGCTGTTTTCGAATCAGGTCTCCGCCTATATCCATATATTTTACTTCTCCGGAAAGAATGATCGAGACCAGAATATATGGAAAAAGATCCAGTTTCGGCTGCCATTGAGGCTGGAGAAAGGAATGACAGAACGAGTGCACCACAATTCCCGGTAAATCGGGTCGGAATTCCGAATTATTCAGCAGATAATCCTCTCTGTAGTCCGCAGTTCTGGTTTTCTTAATTTTCATTTTGAGATTCCTTTTCTTCTTTTTTTAATTCGTTTTTTTCTATTTTCATGAGTTGAAATATATTGCTTTTTTTCAAAAATGCAAATATATTATCGGAAACAGGAACAGGATTTATGAACAGAATCATTTCATCAGCAGAAAGGAACCCGATCATGCACCGTTTTTCTTCTTCCTCCTCACATTTTTCATCATCCGAGCGGAAACGGGAATTCACACTCATCGAGCTTCTGGTCGTAATTGCGATCATTGCGATTCTGGCGGGAATGCTGCTCCCCGCGTTGAAAAAGGCCCGGGATTCCGCGCATGACACCTCCTGCAAAAGCAACCTGAAGCAGCTGGGAACGGGATTTCAGTTCTATAAATCGGACAATCTGGATTGGTGCATGGGAGCGCACAATCCCGGAGCACAATGGCATCAGTTTTCCGATGGTTACTACAGCAGTGCCTGGATGTATATGTTCAACTTCTTCGGATATGTGAAATTCGGCAAGGTCTATACCTGCGGTGTCACGGGGAAAACAGTCCGTGGCCGTATGGGCAGCCGCGGCGATGCCGGATACGGAACCCATTATGCCATCAACGGTTCGACCTTCGGCGGCGTTGACGGTGGCGGCGCCAATGGTTATCTTCCGCCGCTGAAAGGTTCGACTATGGATAAAAGCAAATACGGCAAATCGGTCTGCGTGTTCGTGGATTGCGGAATTTACGGAAGTCATGCGAATGCTTTTATTCCCGATGCCAATAATGCACCCGGTTATTACCTCGCCCTCTGGAATAACCAGAAAGGCCAACTGACTGGCGGGCCGGTTTACAAATTTTCACCTCATCTGCGCCATGGCGGAGGAGGCAGCCCGTATGCCAATTTCGTCACCTATTCCGGAAACGTGACCCGGTTTTCCAACTATTCCCAGTCGGTTCGTTTTACCGATGAATTCAAGCCTCAGAGATCCAACAACAATACCTGGACCAGTGCGCCCTGAATTAACCGAACCGTTTTAAGCCAAAGGAGATCGTATGAAACGGACTAAACTTTTTGCAATCGCATCTGCATTTTTGTTGTTATCCTGGTGTTTTACTGTATCCGGGGCGGAATTTGCTTCGGCTGATTTCGTCATTGTGCAGGAAAAGAACAGTCCGGCCGTGCGGAATGCGGCTGCGCATCTGCAAAAACATCTTCAGCTGATCGCAGGCGGAAAACCGGCCCCGGGAAAAACGCCTTACAAGTTCATCCTCCGGGAAAAAGACCTGGGAAACCAAGGCATCTGGGAAACCGATGACCGGGAAACCGTTTTCACGGGAAAAGATAAACTTCTGCATTACGCCGTGAGCGATTTTCTGGAAAAACAGCTGGGGATCGTCTGGATGACTCCCGCAGAAACAGTTTACCGGAAGCGGGACCGGATCGCTCTGAAAAACACCTCCGGCAAAATCGTCGACCGTTATGCGGAACACTTTATCTGGCCCGGGCCGGGCGGCAGCGCCACGATGCGAGCCACTCGGATGGAATGGACCAGAAACGTGAAAGCCGACCGCTTTATCAACTGGAATACGGCTCATGCTTTCACCACCTGGTGGTATGAGTTCGGGAAACAATATCCGCTGTATTTTTCGCTGAATAAAAACGGGGTCCGGGGTCCGAGGAACAGCAAGCCCCATGCCATGGATGCGGCGGCAGCCGCTCCGTCTGCCGACAAGAAAGTCAATCATCAGGTGCAGCTCTGTTGTTCCAATCCGGACTTGCCGGATTTCATCATTGCACAACATCTGAAGAGCAAAAACCCTGCCTCCATGGTCAATATTGCGAACAATGACGATGCTTCTGCCTTTTGTCACTGCGCCGAATGCAGAAAACTGGATGCGGACCGTCCCGGCATACCCGAATGGCCGCATATTTCCGACCGATATCTCTTCCTGGCCAATAAAGTGGCGGGAAAGGCGGCGAAGCTTTCGCCCCCGAGGAAGGTGCATTTCCTGGCTTACTGCGAAACGGAAGAGCCGCCCGCCAAAACGAGGGTGGCGGAGAATATCGTGGTCACATTCTGTCCCACGGATTACCGTCTGGAACGCTGTCTGAGTCAGCTGGACAACTGGATCAGGATGGGCGCCAGGCAGATCCGGATGCGTCCGAATCTGCCCTGCTACTTCTTTTCGGTCCTGCCAGTCGGGTTCGAAAAACATGCGTGGAAACTTTTTTCCGAAACGCTGAAACGGCCGGAAGTCGTCGGTTGCAACATCGACAATCTCGCAGCGGCGAATCCGTGGACCTTCTCCTTCCCGATGTATGTGATGGCCCGGACGATCAATTCTCCGGAAACCCCGTTCGAAGTCTGGGAAAAGGAATATCTTTCCGGCTTCGGAAAAGGTGCGGACGAGGTGGGGAAATATTTTGCACTGTGGCGGGCCAACTGGGAAAAGCGCATCAACCCGGATTATGGAAACATTCTTAAAATCTCCCGGTATTTCAATGTCGGCCGCGGTCTGCTGATGAATGCGAAAAAATATTATGCCAAAGCGGATTTCGACCGGGCGGAAGAGTTCCTGAAAGCGGCTTTGGAAAAAGATCTGACCGCGGACGAACGCCGACGGGTCAACGATCTGCTGCTGGTCAATGCCCAGTCCCGGCTGGTGTTCCTGGCCGCGACCGCCTCGGGGGAGGCCAAAACAAAGTATGCCCGCGATCTGCTCGAATTCCGTAAACAGCACCCCATCATCATGGGTTACAAAACACAGTCCGCGTCTGAGACCGAGATACGCTGGGGCGATTATACCGGATTGAAGAAAACCCGGGTCACGGCGGAATACGACTTGCCGATCCACAACACTCCCACGTTCTGGTATTTCAAAGTCGATCCGGAACGGGTCGGCGAAAAAGAACAATGGCAGCTGACGACCCCGGCCCAGTTCGGCAAATGGGGGGAAATGGCTGCGACCCACACCTACTGGCAGGGTTCCCCCGCCATGCCGCACATGTCGAAAAAGATGAAAGCTTTCCTGACCAGATACGATGGCATCGGCTGGTATGCACAGGTGCTGGCTGTTCCGTCGGACTGGAAAGACCGGAATGTATATCTCCTTTTCGGCGCGGTTGATGAATCCTGCAAAGTTTTCGTCAACGGCAAACTTGTGCACACCCGCATGTATAAAAACAACCGGGACGAAACCAAGCCGTTCGCTGCGGATATCACCTCGGCAATCGACTGGAACAAACCGGATCAGACCAGGGTGCATGTCATGGTCATTGATGAAGCCGGCGAAGGCGGTATCTGGCAACGGGTCTATCTGGTCAGCAAAAAGAAAAAATGACCTCCCGGTCCTGAAAAAACATAAAAAACAAAAAAGGAGTTACCTGCTTATGAAAATCAAAACCATCTTTCTGCTGGCGGTGCTGGCGGCGTCCGGAATCCTCAACGCGGAAAGCGTGGAAGTCCCCGTCCTTTACCGGAATCCATCCGAGGTGAAAGCCGGGCAGCTTCAGGCTTTCGGCTTTTTTGAAAACGAGAATCTTGTCGTGTTTGCCTTCCAGATCAAGGATCTGCAGACTTTTGCTGCCAAACCGAAAACATATATGAGCTTTTATGCCGATGTCGACGACGACCTGATGACCGGACGCTTCCCGAACGCTTTGGGATGGGATTTCCAGATCAACTTGATCCTGACCCGGAAAGCCGTGCTTTCCCTGCTGAAATATACCGATGCCAAGTCGCCCGCAAAAGAATTGTCTCGCCGGGGCAGCACGGTTTCCATCAGCGGCGACATGCTTTTCGTATCCGTTCCGAAAAGCGCACTGGTCGGGATCGAGTTTAAAGAACAATTTAAATTCCGGACGCTTCAGCTCAAAAACAATCGGCGGGTAGACAAAAAGAAATCCGAGGGAGTGTTTGCGGAAAAATACGAACTCACCGCCGCGGACTGAAACTGGATCCAAGATAAAATTATCGTCAGATCACAGTTTCAAGGCGGTGCGGATGCCCGTGATCATCATCTGCATCGCCACCACCGCGATAATCAGACCCGTCAGCCGGATCAGCGGCCCCAGCAGATGCGTTTTCACCAGAAATTTATTGATGCCGCCCGCACTGATCATCAGCAGGAAATTGATCAGCAGCGCCAGCGTCAGGGCGGCGCAGGTCGACAGCAGACCGTCCGCCACACTGCCCGCGATCACCGCCGCGATCATCCCCGGCCCCGCGATCAGCGGCGTCGCCAGCGGCACCAGCGAGATGTCCGTCAGACCTTCCATCAGCGAATCCTGCTGCTGTTTGACAAAACGCCCCTGGTTGATCGCGGTCCAGCCGATCACAAATACGACCAGTCCGCCGGTGATCTGGAGCGAATAGAGTTCCACCCGGAAGATCCGTCCCAGCAGGAATTGTCCCGCCGCCGCCAGCAGGATCAGGATTATCAGCGCAGCCGCGGAGGATTTCCAGGAAAGTTCGAAGTTCTTCCCGCGGCCCGAAGATGCCGGATACGAGGCTAGAAACATGATTTTGCTGGCGGGATTCAGCAGCGCCAGCAGATACAGCGCATTTTCAAAAACCGATCTCAAATTGATTTCCATTCGGGTTCTCCATTCAAAAATTTTGTCTGAATATACTTGACTTTTATAATATTATCAATATATTAAAATACAAAAATCAATGCACAGGAGATATTGAATTATGGAATTGACGCAGTTGAAATATTTCATAACGACGGCGAAGGAACTGCATTTTGCGCGGGCGGCGGCGAAGCTCGGAGTGACCCAGCCCTCGCTGAGCCGCGGGATCCAGACGCTCGAAAAGGAACTGGACACGCAGCTGTTCCTGCGGACGAACAAGTGGCATGTGGCCCTGACACCGGCCGGGGAAGCCTTCCTGCCGGAAGCGGAAAAGGCATTGCGGCAGCTGCGTTATGCCGAAAACCGTGCCCGCGCCGCCGGAGAAGGCAAGTTCGGACGTCTTACGGTCGGCGCGCTCTCATCGACCCTGGGCAAAACCGCGTTCATCGACACGCTGGCGGAAATGAACCGGAAATATCCGGGCGTGGCGCTGGAAGTGATCGATTCCAATTCGGCGGACCTGACGATCCAGATGCGGGACCGGGTGCTGGACCTGGCTTTTCTGCGCGCCACGCCGGAACTGCAGGCCGATGAGGAGCTGGTCTGCGAAAAGATCTACGATGACCCGCTGGCGGTGGTATTGCCGCGGACACATAGGCTGGCAGAAAAAAAGGACCTGAAGGTGGCCGATCTGGCGCAGGAACGGTTCATCCTGGTCCCGATGCGGACCTCGCCCGCATTCCGGAATTACGTCTGCGGTTTCTGCGCCGCGAAAGGCGGGTTCGAACCGCTGACCACCGACGAGATCAGCAGTTCGTATGCCGCGCTCCGGCTGGTGGAGGCGGGCATGGGCATCACGATCGTTTCCGCCACGTATGCCGGACTGTTCGGGGAACGGCTCTGCTACCGTCAGTTCAGCGATTTCCGCCCGGTGCTGCCGGTCTGCGCCGTCTATGCGGACGCCGGCAGTTCCCCGCCGCTGAAGAATTTTCTGGAACTGCTGAAAGCCAACGCGGCGCGCACGCCGGAAAAAATCGACGGCTGATATTTCCGGTCACCGGGCGAATTCCCGCAAAATCTCTTCGCGCACGCGGTCCGGTTCTTTCGGATCGTGGGCGTTGGTGATGTAAAGCCGCTTCAGATACGCCCGTTTTCTGACAGGATCTTTCACCAGGGAAAGATATTTGAGATCCGTCACACCCTCCCGGATCGCCATGTAACGGATGGAAGGGATGTAATTGTCGAACGAACGGTAACAGATCCCGCCGACGGTGGCCACTTTCCAGTCCGAGGCACCGATCCCGCCGTAGTTGTCCATGAACCAGAACATATAAGCGGCATTCAGATCATAATACGCAGCGGTCCAGGGGATCCGGCGGTAATACCGGAAGAGATTTTCCCGCATGGAAGTGCTGCACATGTAATGCCACAAGGCGGTCCCGCTTTTCCGGTAATCTTCGAACACGGCCTTGAACGGTGCTTCGAAATACTGGGTTCCCCAGAGACACCAGGCGTCGATATATCCTTTCAACGCTTTGATATGGGCGATGGACGGCGTCCAGTGCGCCAGCGTGACTTCCAGACGAACGGTCGGTTCGGCCTGCTTGGCTGCCTGATGGCTTTTCAGGATCTCCGGCATGTCCTTGTCCCGGGGTTCATCCCAGGTTTCGATGATGTAATCACTGTCCGGAACGCCGTTTTCGTTCATGAATTTCTTGACGCCGCGGATCCAGTCGCCCCAGCATTCCGCGCCGTAACTCTGTTTGCAGACCCCGTAAGCACCGAACCCGATGAAGAAGGTGGGTTTGATCTGATATTTTTTTGCCCATTCCAGCTGGGAACGCAGACTTCTGAGCTGTGCTTTCATTCCGTCCGTCCCGGAGAGATCGAGTTTGCCGCGGCCGGTTTTGCGGAATTTGAAATTCCAGGGATTCAGACCGAATTCCCGGCTGCCGCATTGCACCATGCCGCGGAAAAATCCTTCCGCAGTCGCCCATTGGAAAAAGTTCATCGGGATGGGCGGATCTTTCGGCAGAATCGCATTCCGGACCGTCAATGTCACGGGAATATCCTGCATTTCGCCGGTATATTTCCGGTTATGGTAATTCCCCTGTGCGGTCCAGGAAGCCGGTTCGGAAAGCGGAATGATGCGCAGACGTCCGCGGTAGACGCCCGGTTCGACATCCGAGGTGGCGAAATCGAACCACACCAGGCCCGCTTCCTTCGGCGGCACGCTGATCGTGGACGCCTCGCCGATCTTGGGCAGCGGATCATACCTCAGACTGCCCGCATCCTTGTCATTGTCCTTGAACCGGACCGCGAAACGCTGGATGATTTTTTCCGCGGGGAAGTCTTTCAGTCCGTAAGAGCCGATATATTTTTCGTCCGTTTCCAAAATCACCCGGTAATCCGCCGTTTTATCGGTCAGGTTCATCACCGCCACCGGCAGGGCCTTCAGCTCATTGACCGCGGCAGTCAGATCGATTTTTTCGACCGGATCGAAAACCTCGTCCGGCACAAAAGGAACAGCAAAATTACTGGTCACGGGGACCGGGACGGCGGCGAATTTCCGCTTGGCAAGTTTCGCAAATTTCCGTTTCAGCCGTTCGGTTTCTTCCGCGGCGCAGGCTTTTTCATAGGCGTCGCGTCCCGAACCTGCAAGTTTCTTCCCGTATTGTTTCTCGAATGCCGCGCCGTAATCGCCCATCACCAGCATGCCGAAACGGTCGGACTCATGGAAACTTTCTTTCAATGCGGACCAGGTAAGAAATTCTTTGGTATTCAGACGCTGACGCGCCAGATTGAAGGATATCGTATCGCCGTTTTCAAGCTTGCCGCCGATGGAAGAAAATGGGATCTCCGCAGTCACGCTCCATTTGCCCTTCCCGACCCGGCAATCCGCTTTCCAGGGCTGTTTATCAGTGGAAAAAAGCGCCCCGCCGGCACCGGCGGCAAACTGCATGATCCGGCCGTTCCGGACAAAGAAGATCTCCACCGCATCGCCGTCCCAGACACCCTTCCCGACTGCGATCCTGCCGGGCTCCTGACATTCGATGTCGATTTGCAGCGCATTGTCCTTTTTGCGGATGGAAAACGAGGTCAGATCGGACTTTTTCCCCGGAGTTCTGAGCACTTGGAAATCGCGGACCGCTTCGGCCGTATCGGCGATCAGTGCGGATTTCTTTGCCGGAACTTCGGGCATCTGCGCGGCCGGAGCCACATTCATCTGCGTCCTGGCCTCTTCCACGGTAACATTGTCGATCAGGACATGATCGCCGACTTTGAACTTGTGCGGACCATACTGGGTATCATGCCACATCTGGATCTGCAAGGCCGCTTTCGCACTTTTCTTCCCGGTCTTGAATGTTCCGCTGTATTTCTTCCATTCCGAAGAAATGTTCACCGATCCGAGGGAGGAACGGACAGCCTTGCCCTGCCAGACCCCCTTGCCTGCTTCCCAGAGATTGGCGCTGATACTGACCCGCAGCGGACGTGATCCCTTCAATTCCACGGTGAAACGATAAGTGGTATCGGGTTTCACCGGAAAACCGCCGTTTCTGGAATCGCAGCCCAGCCAGATGCACGCCGCTGTCAATTCGGTATTTTTCGCGGTTTTCACGATCTTGTCGATTTCCAGTTTGGCGCATTTGTTCCAGGTGTAGTCTTCCGTAAAAATGGAGGCCCGGCCGCCGTTGGTCATGGCATGTCCGTTCAGGTTTTTCAACTGAGTGAAATCCCCCTGTTTCACCAGATTTCCCCCGAAGAGTCCGCCAACGGCGATGCTAAGGATCACTGCAAATATCTTTTTCATGTTTTCCGCTCCCGTAAAAGTTTATTGGTGTCAATCACCATATTATTATTCATAGTAGTCTCTCCTGCTAAAAATGTTCTTTCAAAGCCCGCTCCAGAAACAGATTTTTCAGGATCTTTTCACGATGGCGGCGGCGAGGGCACGCAGACGCATGGCACAGTACCAGCCGTTCGCGAACAGCGGTCCATAACCGTTGTCCAGCAGGATCCGGCGGACTTCCTTCGCGGTCGCTTTACGGCGTTTCGTGCTGACGCCGCCAATGGCGAAATCAGTCAGGGTCTCATCCAGATGCGTGAACCGGACCCCTGCCCGTCCAGCCTTCAGGAAAAACGCCAGATCGGCGCAGATCGGAAACGACAGATCGAAAGGCCCGTATTTTTCGAAGACTTCCCGCCGCACGAATACGGTCGGATGGAAAACCCGGAAGCCGCCGAAAGAGGCCAACCCCGAGGCCGGTTTCACACGGCGTCCGTTCACCTGCAGATCACCGTGCAGCAGTTCGGTTTCGGGATGAGCGGCAAAATACGCGGCAACTTTTTCCAGTGCGCCGGGCAAGTAACAGTCATCCGCATTGAGCCACGCCAGAATGTCGCCCGTAGCCCGGGCCGCGCCCCGGTTCATGGCATCGTAAATGCCTTTGTCCGGTTCGGAGATCACCCGGACCGCCGGATCGAGTTCCCTGGCGATCGCCACGGTCCGGTCCGTGGAACAGTTGTCCATGAGCAGATGTTCCACCTCGTTCCCCCTGACGCTTTCCACGCAGCGGGCGATGGATTTTTCCGCATTCCAGACAGCTGTTATGACCGAAATTTTCACAGTATGACCGTTTCCCCGTCGTGTGCCAGCAGCACGTTTTCACGCTGCGCGATTTTTTCCTGTTCAGCGGGATCGGCGGGCCAGAGGGTCCGCGCCCGATGGTCGAACCAGATGCGGCTGTTTTCATCGAGATTGCCGTTCTCGGTCAGCGTACGGCGCATCATGGCGAACATCACCGGGTCGGTATGTTCGAAGATCCGCCAGTTGCCGGGCTCGGACATGGTGGCATCCCAGATGACGCCGTTCAGGTAAGTCTTGCCGAGCAGACGGTAGGCAAGAGTCGGGAACCAGGCGGTGTCCAGCGCATAAAGCAGGGTGCGGCCCTTGCCAGTGATCAGGTAAAGATAAGTTTTCTCGAAAATATCGGTGACCGTATGATTGGACGGCAAAGTGAGGAATTCATAGTCTCCGGCCCGGAAACGGCTGCCGTAATCCAGCTCATGGACCGAGGCGCAGTAAGGCCGGGCCTTGGCGCAGACCGCAGCCGGACCGAACAGATCGATCTTATTGCCCTGTGTTATGGTTTTCAACGAATCCAGGTTGAAATGGTCACTGTGATTATGGGTGACGACGATATGGGTGATTCTGGAATAATCGGCACCGAACCGTTTGAGCGCCGCGGCCACAGACGGTCCGCAGTCGATCAGGATGGAATCATCGATCAAAGTAGCGGTGCTGCCCATGATCCTGGGTTCCCCGTATCTGGACCAGTCATAATCCGCCGCGCCGGTGCCGGCAAATAAAATTTTCATTGAATTTACTCCTGTTTTTCAAAAGCGCGCAAGGCGTTCTGCACGAAAGCCGCAGCTGTTTTCGGATCCAGTTCGCCCAGCGGACGCAGGGCCGAATTGGCATCGACCGCATACGGCCGGACGGTCCGCACGGCTTCCGCCACATTGTCCGGGTTGAGCCCGCCGGCTAGGATGGATGGACGGTGCACCGCTTTCACGACCCGCGCACTGTTCTGCCAGTTATGGATCTTTCCCGTGCCGCCGACTTTTCCCGTTGCCGGATCGAAACTGTCCAGCAGGAAAGCATCGGAACAGGCCTCGAAACTGCCGGGCGGGGGATTCACTTCATCCGGCACCATGCCGACATGGAGGACAGTGATCAGTTTGACGGCGTGACCGAAAGTCTTCCGCAGGGCAACGGTCTGTTCCGGCGTGCTGCCGCCATGCAGCTGAATGGTCATAATATCCGTTTTCTTCACGATCTCCAGGATCTCCTGCGGGTCCGTCAGATGGGTCACCAGCACGGGTGTCACGAACGGCGGCAGCAAGGCGGCGAGCCGGGCCGCTTTTTCAGGAAGGATGAAATCCTGCGAGGGAAAACGCTGTCCGACCAGGAAACCCACGGCATCGGCGCCGGCGTTGACGGCAACTTCCAGTTCGGTTTCATTTTTGATGGCACAGATCTTAACCCGCATGATGGAACTCCCAAAGCCGGCGGATGCCGCCGACGGTGAAAAAATCGCCGCCGTCGGTCACGCCGTCGAGATGATTCAGGAAGAAAGCGCGGTCGCCGCCGCAGGCCACGATCCGCAGAGATTCAGGAGTACAGACGTTTTTCCATTGATCAATGAGCGACCGGACCGCACCGACGGACACACCGTCCGTGCCGATGCGCATGGCGTCAACGGTATTCTGTCCCGGCAGCGGGGGTACCGCATCGTAAAGCGGGAGCAGCGGCAGCTGGGCGGTATGATCATGCAGGGCCTGCCGGAGCAGCATCCGTCCGGGCAGAATGGCACCGCCTGCGAACTGCCGGTCCTTCGTGACATATTCGAAAGTGACGGCGGTGCCGAAATCAATGGAGAGTGCCGGCAGGGAACCCTCCAGCAGAGCGGCGGCATTGGCGAGCCGGTCGGCTCCGACTGTGGAAAGATCAAGTCCGGACGGAGCAAAAGGCAATTTCATGCCGCCGGAAACGATGAATGCGCCGAGCTGCCGGAACTGCCCGGTAAGCGCGGGCACCACGGAGGATACGGCCAGAGCCGGGAGATATTGAACTTGTGTCTGGGAATCGAAATCAGCTGTCGGGAAACACTCCCCGCGCACGTATTCACCGCTCCGGGGAGAGTCAAATACCTGAACATGGGTGTTGCCGATGTTCAGGATCCGCAGGAAATGATCCACTTCAACCGCCGAGTTTTTCGATGATCTTGATCATCGGCATGAACAGCGCGATAACGATACCGCCGATGACGACTGCCAGACCGACCATCATGATAGGTTCGATCATCGAGGTCAGGGCCGCCACCGCGTTATCGACTTCTTCGTCGAAGGTGTCGGCGATCTTGTCCAGCATCTCGGGCAGCTTACCGGTTTCTTCACCGACTTCGATCATACTGATCACCATTTCGGGGAAGATCTTGGTGGCCTGGAGAGGTCCGGCCATGCCTTCGCCTTCCTTGACCGCTTCGTAAACCTTGCCGATGGCCTGGGATACGACTTCGTTGCCGGAAGTTTCCTTCACGATGTTCAGAGCGCTCAGGATCGGCACACCGGAACCCATCAGGGTGCCGAGCGTACGGGAGAATTTGGAAATGGCGGTTTTGGAAACGATAGGACCGATCAGCGGCAGGTTGTATTTGACCCAGTCAATATAGAATTTCAGGAACGGGACTTTGAGAATGAGCTTGAATACGATGACTATACCGACGATTCCGGGGAGCAGGATGATCCAGTTGTTGATCATGAATTCGCTGATGCCCATGACGAACTGGGTCAGGCCGGGGAGCGGCTCGCCTTCAAGCAGTTCGGTGAAGGTTTTCTTGAACTTCGGCACGATGAAGATCATCAGACCGGTGGTGATCAGGACGGCGATCGAGATGATGATCGAAGGATACACCATGGCCGATTTGACTTTGCCCTGGATCTTGGCAGCCTTTTCACGGAAAGTGGCCAGACGGTTCAGGATCAGTTCCAGCTTACCGGCCGCCTCGCCGGCGCGGATCATGTTCAGATAAAGTTTATCGAAGGATTTCGGATGCTGTGCCAGCGCTTCGGAGAAGGTGGCACCGCCTTCCACGGAGACCGCGGTCTCTTCCAGCGTTTTCTTGACAACCGGGTTGGTGGCCTGTCTGGCCAGGGTTTTCAGGGAACGGATCAGCGGCAGTCCGGCATCCAGCAGGATAGCCATCTGGCGGGTCAGAACGGTCAGGTCCTTGTCTTTGATGATCGAAGGACCGAGGTTGATATTCAGGTTGATGCCGCCGCCACCGCCGCTTTTCTTTTTGTCTTTGGGGGTGTTTTTGGCGGCTGCTTTGGCTTTGGCTGCAGCCGCGGCAGTTTTGGCGGCTGCTTTGTCGGCGAGCTTGATCGAGGTGGGGAAAAGTCCCTGATTCTTCAGAAAATTGGAAACTTCCTCTTCGGTCGCCGCATCTTTTTTACCTTTCTGCTCTTTGCCGTTGGCATCGATCGCAGTATACATGTAGAGGGGCATGATTTACACTCCTTTCCGGTTTTTATGTATATTTCAAAACTTCTTCCATGGTGGTCTCGCCATTGAGAATGGCATTCAGGCCGTCTTCACGCATGGTGCGCATTCCCTGTTCGCGGGCCTTGTCCCGGATCACCACGGTCGGCATGTTCTGAAGCACCAGTTCATTGATCTGCGGATTCATGGTGAGCACTTCGGTCAGGGCTTTCCGGCCTTTGTAACCGGTATGGTTGCAGTGGTCGCAGCCTTTTCCGTAATAGAACGGCCGGTCGGCGAGTTCCTCGCGTTCCAGGCCCAGCAGCCACAGGTCATCGTCGGACGGCTCATACGGAGTTTTGCATTTGGGGCAGACGCGGCGGATGAGCCGCTGACCGATGCAGCCGACCATGGAACTGGTGATCAGGTAAGGTTCCACGCCCATATCGATGAAACGGGTGACCGAACCGGCGGCGTCGTTGGTATGCAGCGTGCTGAACACGAAGTGCCCGGTCAGCGAAGCTTCCACCGCCATCCGGGCCGATTCCAGGTCGCGGATCTCTCCCAGCATGATCACATCGGGGTCCTGCCGGAGGAAAGCGCGAAGCGCACGTCCGAAAGTCATGCCGATCCCTTCGTTGATCGGCAGCTGGATGATGCCTTCCAGGTCGTATTCCACAGGATCTTCCGCGGTCAGGATCTTGTCGCCAACCGTATTGATCTCTTTCAATGCGGAATACAGCGTGGTGGTTTTGCCGGAACCCGTAGGACCCGTCACCACGAAAATCCCGTTCGGCATGTGGATCAGGTCGCGGATCTTGGCCAGATTCTTCTCATCGATCCCGAGCGCATCCAGATCGAGGTTCACCACCGACCGGTCAAGCACGCGGAGCACGCAGGATTCGCCGAACTGGGTCGGCAAGGTGGAAACGCGCAGGTCGACGGCCTTGCTGCCGACCCGGGTCTGAATACGTCCGTCCTGCGGTTTGCGCCGTTCGGAAATATTCATCGAACTCATCAGTTTCACGCGGCTGATCACCGGGATGGCCAGGCTCTTCGGCGGGGGCGGCAGTTCATACAGCGCACCGTCCACACGGCACCTGATCCGGAAATTCTTCTCGAACGGTTCGAAATGGATATCGCTGGCTTTGTCCTTGATCGCCTGATAGATCACGGCATCCACAAATTTCACGATCGGGGCGTCGTTCGCCTGTTTTTCCAGGTCTTCGGTCGTTTCGATCTCATCCAGCGCCGCTTCCGGAGACTGGTCTTTGGACATCTCTTCCAGCATGTCCTGCATGGACTGGGTCACATCCAGCGGATAATATTTTTCGATGGATTTTTCCACCTGTTCTTCCGGAGCCAGCACCTGGATCACATCGGTCCCGACCACAAAACGGAGTTCATCGATGACCTGATAGTTCAGCGGTGTGCGGAGCGCCACGGTCAAGGTCGTGCCGTCAAAGGCAAGCGGAAATACGCCGAGCATGCGCGCGGTATCCGGCGGGACTTTGGCAATGACCTCTTCCGGAACCTGCATATCGGCCGGAATGCTGATCAGGTCCAGCATGAGATTGCTCGAGATCGCTTCCAGGATCTGCTGTTCGGTCAGCAGTCCGAAATCAATCAGCACTTCCTTGTATGATTTGCCGTTCCGCTCCTGTTCCTCGGCAGCTTCCTGAAGCTGTTCCTCCGTGCAGAGACCTTCCGACAGAATGATATCGTGCAGACTTTGACTCTCAGAATCCAACATTTTATTCGGCATCTCCCATGGTTGTTGTAATGACTTCCTGCAGGGAAGTGATACCCGCGGCGGCCTTGCGCAGGCCGTCTTCACGCAGTGTGATCATTCCGCCCTTCCGGGCAGCCGCCCGAATCACGTCGGCGGACATTTTCTTGTAAATCAGGTGCTGGATGTCTTCACCCACCTGGAAAATCTCATAAATACCGACACGTCCCTTGTAGCCGGTGCCGCCGCAGACCGGACAGCCCCGCCCTTTCTTCAGCGTCGCCGTATCCATGAACTGGTCGTCGAGTTTCAGCAGACGCATCTCCTCTTTCGTGGGAGTCGTCGGTTCGGCGCAGTTTTTGCAGACGCGGCGGAGCAGGCGCTGGGCCATAATGGCGCGCACAGACGAAGAAACCAGGAACGGCTGGACGCCCATATCGATCATACGGGTCACCGCACTGGGTGCGTCGTTGGTGTGCAGCGTGCTGAACACCAGGTGTCCCGTCTGGGCCGCGTTGATGGCGATGGTCGCCGTTTCCGCGTCTCGGATCTCTCCCACCATGATGATGTTCGGCGCCTGACGCAGCATGGCGCGCAGCGCATTCGCAAAAGTCATGTCCGCCAGGTTGTTCACCTGCACCTGATTGATGCCCGGCAGCTGGTATTCCACCGGGTCCTCCACCGTGATGATCTTCCGGTTCGGCAGGTTGATCGTGTTCAGGAACGCATACAGGCTGGTCGTCTTTCCCGAACCCGTCGGACCCGTCACCAGGAACACCCCGTCAGGCATATTGATGATCTGGTTGATTTTCTTCTGGTCGTCCGCATAGAAGCCCAGCTGCGGAATTTCCAGCTGGATGCTGGCTTTTTCCAGAATACGCATGACGATGCTTTCGCCGTGCGTGGTCGGGATCGTGGATACGCGCAGGTCGATGTCGCATCCGCTGACACGCATCTGGATACGTCCGTCCTGAGGCAGACGCTTTTCGGAAATGTCCAGACGCGACATGATCTTCACACGGCTGGTGATGTTCGGCTGCAGATATTTCGGCGGCGCATCCACTTCGCGCAGCACACCGTCCACCCGGTAGCGGATCCGGTAGCGTTTTTCCAGCGGCTCCATGTGAATATCGCTGGCGTGCATCTTGTAGGCTTCCACAATGATCGCCGTCACCAGACGGATGATCGGGGCGTCGCCTTCGCCGGACTCGTCCGCATTGACCGCTCCGCCTTCATCGGCCGAGACCGGCATTTCGCCGTCATCCATTTCCTGGATCTCTTCCATCGCCTGGTTGATCCCCTTGCCGGAATCGCTGTAATACATCTTGATCGCATTCTGGATCTGTTCGGGTGGCGAAACCACCGCGTCCACATCGCATTTCAGCACATACCGGACGGAATCCAATGTAGTCAGATCGGTCGGATCGCCGATCGCGATGGTCAGCACGTCGTCGTGTTTCATGACCGGAACGATATGATATTGGTCGACCACTTCCTTGGGAACGGACTCGATCACTTCAGGAGGGATTTTGTAAGAATTCAGATCCAGAGTCTCCATGCCGTACTGCTGTGCCAGCATCTGCAGCATTTCGTTCGGGTCCACGTATTTCAGCTCCTGCAGTGCCTGGATGATATTCTGCGAACCTTCGCTTGCCGCGACTTTCTCCCATCCTTCGGATACCTGCTCCTCGGTCACCATCCCGTTTTCACGGAGCAATTCCAAAATAAACTCGTAATTCTGCGCCATCGATCAACCTCGTTCTCGCTGTCTTTATATTATATCAACAGGAAACATAAACTGTTTTACCGATTTTTCAAGTCGTTTTTTCGGTTTCTGCCGGATTTAACCGTTTTTTTCGGCAAAAAAATACCAGTACCCGGCGGAATCCGCCGCATATGGATCATGTGAACTGAATGTGACAGTGGAAGTGACCACAAATACCGGCAAACAAAAAACTCCGGAGAAGTTGTTGTTGCATTCCTTCGCCGGAGTGAAAATCCAGGACATTCCCCCCCTTCGGCGGCGGGACCGGACGACATTTATGGCCACCCGTCCGTTTTCCCGCCGCTTCCGATGTCCTGTTCCAGCCGGGATGGTGCAGACGTATCCCCCGATGGTCTGCCTGATCCCTGCGTGAACCGTGGATTTTTTTCTTTTAAAAACCAGTTCGGGGAAAAGCGCCGGTTTTATGCAGACCAAAAAGTTTTTTTGAAAATTTTCCGGCCGGTACATCAGAAAACCCTCTGCTCCAGGGGGAACAGAGGGCTGAAATCTGAGATCCGGCAGAGGATCAGTGTTTCATCACGTCGGTCAGATCGATGATGCGGTCTTCGGTGATGGATTTGAACACCGCATCGCCGATGGAGATCGCGGCCAGACCGTCTTTGGAGGTCGCCAGGATGTCATAAGGACGTTTTTCCTCAACACCCATGAAGACGTCTTCCAGGATGCCGGAATCGCCGCCGCCGTGGCCGCCGACGCCCGGTTTGACCGAGAGGCGTTCGCGGGATCCGAAGATCGGATAGTAATCCACATAGTGGTCGGTGGCACGCGGGCAGGGGAACGCGGTGGCACCGGCGCCGCCCCATTCTTCCGCTTCGATGCGGCCGTGGGTGCCGTTGATCGCCAGCCGATAACCCTCATACGGAGTGGAGAAGTTGGCGGAGTAGTTCAGCAGCACGCCGTTGGAGTATTTGACGTTCGCCACGATCGTGTCGTGGATATTGATCTCGGAATCGAACATGCACATGTCGGGCCGGTAGATTTCCGGCGTGTAGAGCAGTCCGCGGGATTCATCGAAGAAATCCAGATGGTCGTCATGCACCTTGACGGAGGTGGCCCTGGATTCCCAGCGGGCCTTGTAGGCGCACTGACGGCGTTCCGCGCAGTCGCTGCAGTGACGGCCGTCTTTCTTGGACGGATTGAACGGGCCGTTCGGACCGTAATGGTTCAGGGCGCCGAAAGCATGCACTTTCTGCGGATCGGAGCAGCCGATCCACCAGTTGACCAGGTCGAAGTGATGGCTGGCTTTATGGATGGAAAGGGAGCCGGAATTTTCCCGCATGCGGTTCCAGCGGTGGAAATAGCTCGAACCGTGCTTGATGTCGATATACCAGTTCAGGTCCACATGGGTGACGCGTCCGACTTTGCCGGCCAGCACCAGTTCGCGGATCAGACGGTGCTGCGGATTGTAGCGGTAGTTGAACGTGCAGGTGACTTTGCCTTTGGATTTCTTTTCGGCTTCCCGGACCCGGATGCTGTCTTCCCAGTTCGTCGTCATCGGTTTTTCGGTGATCACGTCCAGGTTCTTTTCCAGGGATTTGATGATGTAATGAGCGTGGAAGCAGTCTTTGCAGACCACGAATACCGCATCGGGTTTGGTCTCTTCGATCATCTTGTCGTATTCTTCCGGCTTGTAAGTCGGAACGTCTTTGGCCTGCGGAACATCCTTCTTGCAGACCACGAAACGCTGCGGGTCAATATCGAGCATGCCGACCAGCTCGGCATATTTCGAGAACGTTTCATACAGGGGTTTGATCCACATGTGAATGGCTCTGCCGGAAACACCGCAGACTACATACCGACGTTTCATTTGATTCTCCTTGCTTTTTTGTATATGACGAAAGTGATGCCATCGTTGGCATGTCATTAGCTTGATAATGTAATTTCCTTTTCCGGAAAATCAAGCCGCAAATCATTTTTTTCCTGAAAATAACCGCTTGCCGACCGGTCCGGGCGATTCAAAACGGAAAACCGAAAGCGCCGAGATTCTCCACATCCGCCGGTTTCGGAGTGCAGCCCGACCATGGCGCACCGCCGAACGGACAGACGATTTCGGATCTGACCCAGGTCTTATTGTCTTCGGAACACAAAGTTTCAGCATCGGAATGGATTTTCCGGACCTTGCCGTTTTTCTCCGTGATCACCCCGGCGTAGAACAAGCCGCACGGAGCGCCGCCGCCGTCCGCGGCTTTGATCAGGATCGTGTTTTTCCCGGCCGAGAGAAACGGCGCGGCATCCCGGAACGAAAGCGTTCCCCAGCCGCCGCCCACGCCTTTGTAATGTTCCATCACCAGTTTGCCGTTGATATACATGCGGAAGTAATCGTCGGCCGTGCAGAAAAACAACGCTTTTTCCGGCGGCGTTTCCAGCGTGATTTCCCGTTTGAACCAGGCTTTGTGGTTGATGGTGCGGCTTTTGCCCGGATACCAGATCCAGCTGGCATCTCGGTAATCCTCCGGCAGGTCCAAGGCCGGGTTCATGCGGCGCGTGGCCGGGATCTTCAGTTCGGGCGGCAGTTCTTCCGCAGTGCTGTAAATATGCACATCATATGCTTTGAAGGAATCCTGAAAACGTCCTGAAACAGGAGTGATTTTCCGGTTTTCAAAAAATACGTTCAGTGTTTTTTCTCCCGCATGACTGAAGCTGACCGCCAGTTCCTTTTTACTTTCGTTTACGGCAATATACCAGTCGGAACCGTTGAGTTTTTTGTGGAGGATCCTCACTTCCGGCGGAGATGCTTTCAATCCTGCCGGTTCAATGGTTTCCGCTATAAAAACCGGAGACATTTTCCGCAATTCCCAAACTGTTCTACCCAGCTGCCGGACAAAGTCCCAGTTATCGCTTCCCGAATTGATGCCCCACCAGAAAAGGCCGGTCGCACCATGCACAATGGCATCATACGCCATAAAGCGGCTTTGATGTTCCGTCGGATAGACCAGCGGTTTTTTGGTGATTACTCCCCACGCGAACGCCTGCAGAGTCATCCAGACCGGTTTGCGGTCATATACGACCTGGCGGCAGATATCCGTGTATTTCCCGACCGATGTCATGTTTTTGTCATTTAAACCTGAATGGGGATTGGGTTCGGGTATGGGATAAATATCCACTCCGTAAATATCCCCGGCCGCGGCATACGACCGGTTTGCCCGGATCTCTCCGCGCGGCGCTTCGTTCAGCATAATGGGTCGGTATGGATCGATTTTACGGATATAATCATACGCCTGGAGCAGTTTCTCACAGGGAAACCCGCGCCATGCCGGTTCGTCGCTGATGAAGTATCCGATCAGCGAGGGATGCTCCTGTTGTTTTTTCATTGCGGCACGATATTTCTTATCCCAGCGGGCAAAGTGGGCTTCATCCTTGAAATTCGGCAGTCTTTCCATGACATTCATCAGCACCATCATGCCGTTTTCCGCGAAATCGTCCATCTGTTCCGGATTGGAAGCCTTGGCAATGTTGAATCCGCATTCGGCAATGATCTTCGCTTTTTCCGCATTGGATTTCGGTCCTTTGACACTCCAGACGCCCAACGGGAAAAACGGTTTTCCATCTATCAGCATGACGCGGTCTTTCCGGAAAGCGATCTCCCGCTTTGACGGCTGATTCACCCGGAACGGCAGGGAAACCGAGGCGAGGTCTTTTCCTGACGCGTCTTTTGCCGTGACTTTGACCGGATACGTCCCGTATGCGGATGGAACGTCCAGTTCAAATGAAAGGGTGTGTTTGATCTCGAAAGTTTTTCCGTTGAAACGGACCTGATAGACTGCCGCATCCGGGAGCGTGTTGTTGACAATGGTGAATTTCGCTTTCCCGACCTTCCGGTTGGCGGAATAGACTCCGCTTCGGAAAGAGAACGGCGCATCAACCAGAAGTTCCAGCGGCGGGACCGCCTGTTTCACCTCGGCCAGCTCGACATCGTCGAAATCCACGCAGTAGGGTTTCCTTGCTTCCAGCAGGATTTCCGCCGTGCCGTCGGCCGGAGCTTTGAATACGATGGACTTTTTCTGCCAGGAATCAAAACTGTCCCGCCAGGTTTCGGGAGTCAGCGATTTGCCGTTCATCACGACCGAACCGCGGAACCAAACTGCATTCTGGGAATCGCGGTGCGTTTTGTCACTGCCGCCACGTACCTGATAGCGCAGTTCATAATAACGTCCTTTTTCCAGCTTGATTCCTTTTTGCAGTGCTTGTGCCGGTTGTTCCCTGCTGTTCAGTTCCAGAATTTTCCCGGGGGAGGTGCCGGAATCTACGATCTTGCCCTGTCGGATCTCCCATCCCTGATTTCCTGCGGAAAAACTGCCGTTGGTCAGCGAGCCGGCCGCCGCTTTGACGGACGGATTCTGGATCAGCACTTCGCCCTGCCCTTTGACCCGAAGTCCCAGATACGGACGGACCTGAAAATCCTTGAACTTGAAGCGAAAAGAAATATCCTGCCACTTGTCCGCGCCTTTCCGCCACGGCGAGGCGTAGGTCTGCCAGGCCGGTTTGGAACTTTCGAGAAATGCGGAGAACTGACTGGTTGACGGTCCTTTGACCTTTGCTGAAAAAATGTATTCCCGATTCGCCTGAAGCTCGATGCCGTGCTGAAGCACCAAGGCCATTTTCCCATCCGGCAGCCCGGACATTTTCAGATATCTTCCGGATTTTCCCTCAACTATGGATGCATTCACACCTTTCCGGATGTTCCACCATTTCGGCTGTCCGTCCTTTCCGGTTTCGCAGAAATCGCCGTTCCAGATCAGATCAGTATCGCCTGGCTCGACTTCCGTCAGTTCCAGTCCAGTAATATGCAGAATCCCCGGCGCTTTCACGCGACAGACCAGATAGGGCAGTTTGTCAAGCTTGTCGAAGGAGATTTTTCCGATTCGGAAACTCTGCCAGTCGCCGCAGCCTTTCAGCAGTCCGGTGGAAATCGTTTTCCACGGTGCATTGCATTCCAGATAGATCGAAGCCTGAGTTCCCGCCTCGGTTTTGAATTTGCCTTTCAGCAGATAAGTCTTTCCTTCCTTGACAGGGATCCCGTGCTGGGTCCAGCTGTACCATTTTCCCGCTTCCGGTCCGGTCAGGGAAATGGCATTTTTACCATCTGGTCCGGTAACAACTTCTCCAACCGCATTTTTATTCAGGAGCCAGCCTTTCGGTAATCCGCTGCCCATGCTCAGCTCAAACTCAGGGTTCCGAATCAGATTTTCAGCGGCGGAAATCATTCCGAATAAAGCGCAGATCAAGCTGACTGAAAACAACTTTTTCAGATTCATGAATACCTCCGTTTTTTATGGGTCAGAATTTTTGCCATCCGCCGGTGTTGCCGATATAAATCCTGGAAACCGTGAGTCCGGAAATATATTTGTAGAGTTTTGCGACATCCTGCGGCGTTTCCGCTCTGGCATGACCGTCGAAATACCACATGTTCACCCGTCCGCTGTGCCGGGCGGCAAAATTATTTTTGTTTTCTTCGTAGGAAATCGCAAAATATCCTTTTTTCGGCGCATTTATTGAGGACCTCGAATCCGCCAGCCCCCACGCATATCTGTAATTGTTCTTGAAGGCTTTAAGGACCAGAAATTTCATTGTCGCGTTCCCGTTGGACGGATTTATTGCCGTGGTCCTCCACTCGTCCATTGAGCCGTAATGTTTATGGGTGGATTGTGTTGCATAAACATAATACATGCCCTGAGAGGTGTCATCCGAGGGTTCATCCGTCAGCGGACAGAAATCGTTTTTTATGCTGTAATAACCGCTGGCATAGAATCTCGTCGATGATGCATTGTTCCTCTGTCCTTTCCAGTATTGGCTGTCCGAAAGGATGGTACGGTATGAGCGGCTGTCCGAACCGTATTGGTAAAACAGATATTCATTGAAATCATTGCTGTAGCTGAGGAAGCCCAGCCCCACCTGTTTCTGATTGTTCAGACAGTATGCGGCTTTGGCTTTTTCCCTTGCCTGGTTCAGCGCCGGCAGCAGCAGTGAGGCCAGAATGGCGATGATCGCAATAACAACCAGGAGCTCAATAAGTGTGAATGTTTTCTTTTTTTTCATCATGATTTCTTCCTTTCCTTTTTGGTTGTTTTATGATTTTTATTGGCTGCAATGATCCCGCGCGGCGGGCAGAAATACCAGGAACCGGGGATGGTATGGTCCGTCTGGAATCGGTCTTCCAGAATTTCCAGGGCATATTCGAAATGACCGCGGTAATTGTTGTCGAGGTAAAGAATTCCCGGCTCGGGCTGGGCTCCGACTCCGATTGCGAGGACTGCGAGTTCTTCCGGGATCCTGATCTTGAGCTCACGGCAGACCTTGAAGAAGAGGCTCGAAGCACTGGGCAGAATGACCGCATCGGTGTCTTTCATACATTCGGAAAGCCGGCAGCGGAAAAGTCCGGCGATCCGGACCGGATCTTCCGGCTGATTTTCCAGGTCGAGCGAAATCAGATGGCGGCGCATCCAGTCCATCGAAAGACCCGAAGCAAGCACCAGGTTCCGCCAGGCGGCGATCCGGAGCGATTCGAGCTCGCTCTGAGGCAGTGCAGTCACCAGCGCGACCCGCTTCCGTCCAATGCCTGCAAAATGCTCCATGGCCTGCCGGACGGTTTCATATTCATCGCAGACGATGCTGGTGATCTCCGGATTGCCGGAAAGCCGTCCCAGCACCACAGTCCGTCTGACCAGATGGCTGAAAGTGGCCGCGAAACGCTGCCAGTTCACATTGAAAGCGGTTATGATCGAATACGCATGAGGTGAATTGAGCTGACCGGTAAATTCATACAGATCCTTCCCGAGCAGCAGATCGACTTGCCAGCCGTGTTTCCGGAACTGACCGATGCCGAATTCGAAATCGGAGCGATACTGCCGGTAATAACCGGGCGAGGAAATGACATTGACCTCCTTGGCTGCCTTGGAGCCGGGTTCCGCGTAACAGACGAAATAACCGATGCCGGGCTGATTGCGCAGATAGCCTTCATCGGCGAGCATCTTCACGGCTTTACAGATGGTGACATAGCTGACGCCGCAGGCGCGGCCCAGCTCATGCAACCCGGGAAAACGGCTGCCGTAGGCAAACTCGCCGCTCACGATCCGCCGCGCCAGTTCCTCCTTGACCTTCGTCCGCTTGATATTGTCTGAAATTCCCGTCATGTTCCCTCCATGATATATACTATATCCTATATATCATAGCTTGTCAAGCGGGAGAGACAAAAAAAGAACAATTTTTCTTTCGCTCTGTTCCTGATCCGGATCGATACGGATATTTACGGAGCCGTGTAATTGCGCCATGAGCGCTTGACAAACGCCTTTTCCGGTATTATAATAGCGATGATCTCAGTCCGATAAACTCAAAAAAGGAAGGTATCACCATGATCCGAAAATACGGCAAGGATATCAGCATCACTTTGGCGACCTGTGCGTTCCGCATTCCCGCGGGCGAAGAGAAACGTTTCCCCTGGCATTTCGAAGCGGCGCAGAAAGCCGGATTCGACGGGTTCGAACTTTCGAGCTCGTACCAGAGAAAACCGGAAGTCCTGCTGGCCGCCGCCAAAGCGAGCCAGGTCAAAATCGTCGCGGTACACGGTGTTCTGGACGGACGGTCGTGCTCGGCAGAGGAAGCAGTCCGGAACCAGGCGGCGGAAGACGCGTTCCGGTATCTGGCGACTTTCGCCGAATTCGCGCCATGTCCCATTGTGGAACATTACTGGGACCGGTTCAACGATCCCGAAAAAGGGAAATGTTTCCGGGACACGGTGGGCAAACTGCTGGAAAAAACCGAGCGCAGCGGTTTCGTTTTCTGCATGGAAAATGCGCCCTACAAACCGGAAGTCAACGAACGGTATCCGGAGATCGCCGAAATCGCGCGTTTTGCCCGTTCCTTCGGCAGCGGCCGCATGTTCATGACCTTCGATGTGAACCATGCCAATCTGCACGAAGATGTGCTCTATGCGGTCTCGGCGTGCGAGGGATTGATCCGGCATATCCACGTTTCCGACAATCACGGGCACCGCGAAGAACATCTGGTGCCAGGTGAGGGGATCATCGACCTGAATGCCGTGATCCGAAAAATCTATGAAACGGATTACTGCGGACCGTGCAATTTCGAATACGGCTATCCGAAAGGCTACGTGCCGGAACTGAAAGATTATCAGCACGCCTTCGAGGTGATCAAAACCAGAGTGCTGGCTTGAGTTATTGGAAAAAAAGAGCCCGGAGAAGGGGGAGAAACAGACCTTTCGGCCGCCTCAGCCGCACCTCTCCGGGGAGAAACCGCTGCCCATAATAAGTTTTAAGTTTTGAACCTTGATTGGTGAAGTTTAAATCCTTGACCTTTAAGTTTTAGCTGCAATCATGCAGCCTCTTTATCAATATCGAGGTCCGGATGCGTGGGCAACGGTTTCTCTTGCCATGGCCGGCTAGCCGGACCATGGTTCTCCCCGCCGGAAAAACCGGCAGGAAGAAAAAACAGGGCTCTTACGTGAGCGGAGTTTCGAACTCTATCTTATGGGTCGCATTGTAAGCATCCAACTCATCTTGCAGCTGGTTGCACTGCCGCTGGAGGTTCTTGTTTCTCTGCAGCACCTCTTGCGCAGTGATCTCAGCAGAGCGCACCTCCATTTTATCATCATTCACGCCGCGGTACCTCACATCCTCCAAAGTATTCAGTTTGGAGAATCTGCTCATCTGACTTTTGCACTCCTCCAACGCGTACATGTTTGCGAGGTTTCCCTCGTTGGCCTTGCCGATCTTCGTCTTCAGTTCAACGAGTTTCTGCACAAGGAATTCGATCGTTTTCATCGTTTCCTTCACATCGACGCTGCGAGTGTGGCTCTCCCAACAGGAGTTCTCATTCTCAACCAACACCCACAGTCGGGAAATTTCACCGACGATTCGGTTCTTCTCTTTCAGTGCTTGCGCCAGCGTGATCATCATAATACTTTCTCCTTCTGTTTATTTGCAGGTTCCTGATTGGTTCGTTCTGGAGTATATACGGTTCTGCGGTGATGATTTTTCCTCTTTTTTTGCTGAAAATTCAATTTTCATCAAATTTTCCGCTCGCGGCCAGGGCAGATCGCCCGGCGGAAGGGAGGAGAAAGCTGGATGGACCCTTCCGCCAGGCATATTTTATGCTTTGCCCATCAAATAAATTCCTCTTCCTGAACCTTTGGTGATGACCGCCATATCATAATGGTTGAAAATATCGATACCGAGCATTGCTCTGATATTCATCATCTGCGCAGCTGCGCGGTATCTGTGATCTTCCACCAACGCCCCTTCCCCTTCATATTTGAAACCGTTTGGGAATTCAAGCGTCAGCTTATAAACCCCAAGTTCGGCATATTGGCCCAACATAGCCATCCATTCCTTATAGGAACGAACTTTTTCAGCAGCGATCGAACGTTCGCCGAACATCGTCATACGGGCGCCGCTGTCGAAAAAGAATCTGCACGGTTTCCCATTGAGGCTGCCTTCGATCAAAGGCAAATCGGCATCAATGAAATCAAACCCATATTCATGTTTCGGCAGTTCGGTTTCTTCGGTTTCTTCATCGCTGATGGTTATGGTGTTCCCTTTCAGAATGCAGTTATAACCATCCATGGGGTTCAGTACAGCGGTCACTTTTTTCCCGTCATCCATGACCATGTTGATGAACGATGAGAAGAATCCATCGTCCATGGTGCCGACCTTGAACGGGCCGATCTCACCGCTGACGGAAACGGAATTTTTGCCGAAACCTTTCGTAAATCCGCTGTCGAAAAGCGCATACTGTTTCCCATCATAGAAAAACAGACGTTCATCTTTCCTGACGATCTCATAACTCACTTTGCTCATGGCCGCACTCCTTTCATTGTTTGTGCCGTCCCGGTTTGATACCGGGCCCTATATGCAGATACGGCTCCGATTTATATTTTTTTACTTGTTTTCTGAAAAAAAGATTTTTCATCAAATGATCCGAAACCCGCGAATCCCCGGCACGGAACTGATCGATGATTTTTCCCGGAACCGGATTTGAATTTCGGTTCATTAAGGGTATAAGTCATTACACAGGGGACCTCGCACGGGGATCCCACTTACGAACGGTTCATTCTGATCGGATTCCACTTCGATATCGGACATTGCCGGAACAATGCATCGATCTCCGGACGCGAGAACCTGTCCGACTGGTATTGCGCCATGGGCGGCCTGGTCAACGGCTGGCATCTGCATCAGGTGGCATACCATGACGGCAAATTCACCAACCACACGCCGCTGACGGGATGGTATGACAAGCTGATCTCGCTGGGCGGTCTGTTCATGGCGCTGCGGGCCGGACAGCTGAACCACGCTCCGATGTTTCTGGAATCCCGCACCTGGGAAGGCAACCGGCAGGCGTTCCTGAAATTGAACGGACTCCTGAGATAAGGGACTTGGAAGAAAACTCAGCGTCCGGAAAGGCGGTCGAAATTGCCTGAGAAAATGGCCTTCCGCGCCTCATCGGAAATATGTTCGCCCAGGACACCGTAGATCTGCATGGCAATATTGCAGATCGGGAAATCGGTCCCGAACAGCAGTTTTTCCGGGCCGCACTGGTCCACCAGATATTTGAGCATGCCCCAGCGGAACAGACCCGTCCCGCAAATGTCCCAGTGCAGACCGGGGAAACGTTTCATCATTTCCGCACGTTCCAGCACGTTCGGACGTTCCCCGGGATGGGCGGCCACGACCTGGAGTCCAGGCATGTTTTCCATCAGCCGGACAATGTCGGCATTGTCTGTCGGATGGATGCAGAGGGTCATTCCGAAATCGCGGACCACGGCGAAGATCTCCAGGATCTCCGGCGAGGAATAGGAATCGTATCCGCTCGAATAAGGGACCAGTTCCCCGACCCACGAGACCCCCAGCCGGTGATATTTTTCCACCTCGGCGATGGACTCGCTGACAAAGCGGGGACTGATCCGGATCCCCGGCTGATAGAAATCCGGATATTCCTTCCACAGCCGGAACGCTTCGGCGTTGGTCCTGGCGAAACCGCTGAAATCTTTGGGGTCCGGGTTGGACTTGATGACGGATCCGCAGCAGAAATCCACGCCCGCTGCACGCATTTCCGCAAAGAAATCAGCAGTATTGTCCGGGGTGCCGTAAGCATTCACGAGCGATTCGCCCGGCGCAGCGATCGGATGGCAATGCGCATCCACGATCCGGAAACCTTCGATCATATTGATTTACCTCCGCTTGAACTGACTGTTTATTTCCACTTGCCCTGAACGGCGATTTCATCGATGCAGAAAAACCAATTCCGGATATCGAAGACGATCTTCACATACCTGGCCTCGGTTTTCCGGACCGGGATATTCAGGGCGGCGGCCCGGTAACCGGCATTGGAAAGAACTTCCGGCACCAGTTTCCCTGCCGAGGTGAACTTTTCGCCGTCTGTGCCGGTCAGGACCTCAATGGAATGGGGGAAAGCCACGCCGCTGATGCCCGCGCCGCAATGGACCAGCACTTTTTCGATTTCGGCAGTCCGTTCCAGGTCGAAGGTCAGCTCGAGTTTGCCGTGCATGGCGAATCCGGCGGTTGCCTGCCTGTCGAACCACATCGGCGAAGATCCTTTGGCGAACTTGCCGTCGGTCAGCTTCTGCTGTTCCAGTTTCGGATCCTTGTTCAGACAAAGTTTCCAGTTGGGGGCTTTGCTCGACTTGTAACTTTTGCCGAAAATCAGATTGTCTTCCGGTTTCGGCCAGGGTGTTTCCGGGATCCATTCCGCCAGCCGGAGCATGTCATGCAGACCGGCCTCGAAAATGGGGCTGAGGCACATGATCCTGCCGTTCAGCCAGGGCGAGGACCGGAAGATATTCACGAAGATCGGGCTGTTCGCGGCAATCGCTTCTTTGGAGAGCAGAGAGGAAAGCGGCAGTGCTACCGAAATTCTCCAGCAGCCGTCCTTCTGTTCGGATCGGACTACCCCACCGCAATCCCATTTCTTCGTATCGATCAGACTGTCCCGGTAGGAGAAGGCATAAAATTCCCCCTTGGGATTGATCGCCAGCTGATGGTACGGGAAACCGCTGCGGCTGGCCGAAAAGAACAGTTCCCAGCCGTCGCCGCTCCACCATTGCGGACGCAGTTTGGCCAGATCCAGATTCTTTTCTTCGAGCTGCAGGTAGAGGTATTTGCCGTCCTGAACGACTTTTCCGGAGATTTTCCGCTCCGGAATACTGCTTCCGTTCTGGGCATACCACTGGTTCAGACCGGCAGCTTTGCTCCAGTCCACGGCAGCCGGGTCGCCGGGGGTCTTCACCTCCGCCAGTTTCGGCAGTATCGTGATCACCGGTTTCATACCGGTCCGGGCCGCGTGGAAACCTTTCATTGAGGCGATTTCCTTTTCCACGATCTTTTCCGGAACCGCGTCTTTGGAGGGCACGCCGAGGCCGATCGCGAAGGGCCGTTTTTTCAGATCGGCGGTCCGGTAGTTTTTGTAACGCTGCAGAATATTCGTCGGGTTCCAGGGCATCTTCTGTCCTTTCGGCAGCTGCTTCTGCAGTTTCTGCCAGAGACAATAGATACCGGAATCCACGATGATCCTTTCCATCCGGACATTCATACGGTAAAGGGAACCTTCCGGACAGAGTTTTTCGGCCTCATCCAGCAGACGGTCGGCGGTTTTGAAGAAAGCCAGATCCAGATAGGGGCGGTCGGGAACCGCCATGGCGCAGATTTTTCCCGCTTTCGCCGGAACCGCCTTGATCCGTTTTTCCATGTAATCAAGATATTCGGTCATTTTCTCCGCGGCGGGGCCGTAATAGCCTTTCATGAAAGTGCGGATCAGCGGAGCGGGATCCTGATCCGGATCCACCAGCAGCTGTCTGCCCAGCCACATGGTCAGCGCCAGGAAACTGGTTTTTGCCTGGACGGCACTGCATTCGCAGAAAAATTTTTCCACTCCGCAGTCATGGAACAGTTTCAGGTCCGGCGCCAGACAATGAACGAAAGAGTTCGGGAACGAGTATTTGTTTTTGACATACTGGCCCCAGTAGTCCCAGATCTCCATGTGTTTGGCGATTTTGGACCACTGGAGGACGATCTCCCTGGCCTCGCGGTTGACCGGACTGTTCATCGGCCGGTAAAGATCGGGATAGGTCGGTTTTTTGCCCCATTCGGCATTCAGCTGGGCAATACAGACCAGCGTATTGTCGCGCGGACGGATCCGCTTCGGGGGAACCAGGTTGTTTTCATACGCGAAAAAGCCGATCAGGACGTCCGGATATTTGTCCTTGATGCCGTCGGCGATGGAGTTGATGAAATCGACCATCAGGGCGCTGTCCGTGCCCTCTTTCTGGGTAAACGCTTTGCAGGTCGGACACTGGCAGTTCCAGGCCGTGTCGTTGGGCGTGACATAGAAGATCCGGCTGGGAACGAAACCCTTGTCTTTCAGCGATTCGGCCTGTTTCCGGCGGGAGAGGATATTTTTTTCCACCAGTTTGACCATCAGTTTCCGGACTTCCGGATTGGTGAGACAGATCTGTCCCGGACCGCTGGTCGAAGTCGCCGGAGGCCGCTGCCCGTTCAGGTTCATCGCATGATATTCCGGATGATCGGCGGGAAATTGTCTGGAATAAAAATAGAACGTATGGCCGGGGCCGCCTTCCATAAAACCGAGCCCCGCACCGATGGTTCTGGTGTCCATGTTCCGGACGCGCAGCAGCTGGACTTCCTTGTGTTCCCGGTTACTGGTGTAAAGCATCCGGAGCTGGAATGCCGGCTTGCCCTGGACCGAAAGCTCTTTCAAGGTCAGATCCGGATTGTTCGGCACGATTTCAGTCAGTTCATCCAGCCAGTGACAGCCGAAATGTTTTTCCAGCAGGGTATAGACCGCATAAAGGGTGCCGCGCTGCCGGCCGCCGGACAGGATCAGGTTTTTCCCGCTGGTGCGGATGACCCATGCTTCCTTGTCCAGCGAATCCGGTTTGATCCCCGCCTGCGCGGCAAAATCGGTCGCACCGACATAAATCGCATTTTTGCCTTTGGCGTCAGCTTCGGACACGATCGGGAAGGTCGCACCAGTGATTTTTTTCAGATAGAGACTCAAGTCTTCCGCGGCATGTTTCTCAGCCGGAATGGCTTTGTCGCTCCGGGCGATCACGTAATCGGTTTTGCCCTGTTTCGCCAGGGTCAGTTCGGCGGCCCGGGCTGTCCAGCCCAGAACCATTGCGGCGGCCAGGGTCAAACAGATTCTGACCCGGCAATTCTTTTTCGAGACGATCATTTTATGTTCTCCTCCTGTTGAGATTTATATTGTCGGTTCTGCTTTCCGCAGGAATTCTTCGATAAGTCCGCGGCAGACCTGCCGGGGATCCTGACTTTCCGGGATATCCTCCATGAAATCCCACAATTTCCGGCTGTTGAGCAGTTTTTCCGCTTCAGGCGAAAGATCCCGGAATTTGATCTTATGGTAAACCAGGTGCATCCGCGCCTGATGATGACCGATGTAAAGGGCATCCAGACGGTCGGAATGCTCCAGCGCGAACTGAACGTAATCCCGGAAATACTGCAGCGACATGCCGGTCCGCCGTTGCTGATAAAACTGCTGGCTTTTCAGCATTACCGGATCGGAAAAATACGGTTCGAGCGGGAAATCGGGCCGGTCACAGAACCAGCCGCAGTTCAGTTCGCGGACGATCCGGTCCAGCTCGCAGGGTGTATAATCGACTTTTTCACCGTTCATCGCCCGGGCAAGCAGCGGGAAAAGATCGGCGTAGGCGCCGTAACCCGGTTCGAAAGCCTCGAACATGATGCCCTGGATTCCGAGGTCATGGAGGGTCTGCAGATCCTCCAGATACGACTGAGTTCCGTATTGGAAATTACCGGCGAATCCCTGCTTCATGACATTTTCATGGATATAGACTTTGCCCGGGAAGGCACGGTTCCACATCTTGATCTTGTCGAGCATCGCAGTATTGAGCGTCACCTCAGGGGAATCATGGCTGGAGCCGTAAACGTCCCGCATGAGGCCGCGGCTGGAGGTATCCGCCGCGCTGCCCAGCGGATACGTCGGCGTGCGGGGAAAAGTGTCGAACATGAACCGGTCCATTGAGGCAAATGCTGCCGTGTCCTGCGGGAAATCATAGCGCAGATAATAGACATCGGTCTCGGCTTTCAGGTCGGGACGGGTCTCCCGGACCGCCTTGATGAAACGTTCGACGAAAGGATTCCAGCGGTCCTGCCGTTCCAGCTGCCGGCAGCGCGGACACTCACAGAAATCGCCTCCGTCGGCGGCGCGCATGTGCACATGCCGGATCTGGGGCGGAATCTCGCGCAGCCAGGCTTTGGCGCCCGCCTCGAATGCATCCAGCGCACCCGGAGCAAAGCGGCAGGGGAAGGTTTCGCATTCCAGCTTTTCGGTGAAGAAACTTCCGTCCTCCTTGCGGGCGAGAAAATCCTTTTTCCAGTCGGCAAAACGGTAAAAGGTCCGGGGTCCGAAAGTCATCAGCGTGATCTCCACGCCGGCTTTGGCGCATTCTTCCAGGATCAGTTCGCGGTAACGTTTCCAGCCGTAGTCATAATGGATGATGATCGAATTGAAATTGAGCTGTTTCATCCGGCGGATGAAGGTCCTGAGCTGCTCCGGCGTATGGCGCAGCAGGCTTTCACAGGGATTGAATCCGCGGATAGTGAATAATTCTTTCATTTTTACACCTTTTTGAACTCGATTTACGGTTTCACCAGCAGAATCTCCGGACGGGCATAACGCAGCGGGAGCTCCAGCCGGATCGTGCCGCCGTCCAGGGAATATGGAAAATCTGCCCAGCCGCCGTCCCGGTCCAGCCGCTGCCACGTCCGGTAATTCCGCCATTCGGGGGGCAGATGCAAGGTCACCGAATCCAGGTCGTCCGGATTGAGATCGGTCAGCGTCAGCATGCCGGCAAAACCGGCTTTTTCCGGATCGTCCGCCTCATTCATGATCGTATAGACCCGCGCATCTCCGAGCGTCATCACGAATTCATCGCAGCACCAGACCACCAGTTCCCGGATCAGCTGCCGGCGGCGGTAATTGAGCAGGGACGAGGAATGATTGCCGAAGACACCCATCCCCATGACCGCGACCTTGCCGCCGAGCCGGTTCCGGAATCTCGTCATGCTGATCCCCAGCGGTTTCTGCTGAAAAGTCACTGTCCGCGTGATGATCTCACAGTCGGGATCCTGCGGGACCAGTTCATGCATGGAACCTCTGCCGCGCGGCGCAAAGAAATCCGCCCGGTGCATGTGGCGTCCGCGGCAGTCCGGAATGAAAGCAGGTTCGATCACTTCGCGTCCGCCGAGGTCATACTGTTCCATCCCCGTAACCGGATTTTCTTCGACTTTCACTCCGAGATAAGCTCCATAACCGCGCTCCTGCAGACACAGCGCCGCATCGCCGTCCAGAATCAGTCCTGAGGATAATAATTCCTTCAGTTCAGCATCGGAAAAACTTTCCGGCTGCGTCCCGGAAAGGAAAGTCACGCCGGCGGGAAGCGTGGATACGGGAATGCCGAACGCGCCCAGACTTTCGATCCAGCCGGAATTCATTTCCGGTCTTATGGAAGTCCGGAACGGGTCGAGGGGGATCCGGACACCTTTCACCTGACATTGACGCGCCGCGGCGCTGATCGTTTCATAACGGCGGAATTCCTCGGCAAACATCCGGCTGTAGGCATCTTCCTCATTCGGGTCATCCAGGATCTGCTGGGTGTAAAACAGCAGGCCGTCGCAGCCGAAGGAACAGGCGGCGGTTGTAATGACGCGCAGGCTCGCGGCGGAGGTGAAGAAACGGGTATGCGGGAAGGTGTCGCACTCATGATAGTAACGGAGATCTTTTCCGGTATGCTGCCGGGTATGCAGCGCATGAAAGACCAGGTTCGGGATGGCGGCAATATTTTCGCCGCCGTAAACGGTTCCGTAAAAACGGCAGAACGGGATATGGTTTTTGCCCGCCATGGCACGGGTCACGGCCTCGGTGGCGTCTCCGTCCTGATCCCAGGAGCCGGATTGCGCGGTCCCCATTGGCGTTTCGGGCGCGACCTTGTCCACCTCGTCGCGCATTGCCTTGGCGAAATCCGCCAGGGAGTCCCGCATCAGGGTCCGCCACTGCCGCCGCAGCTGCAGCGATTCCGGAGTCTTCCGTTCGAAAATATCCTTCAATTCTTCGCGGGTATAAGGCCGGCCCTGCCGGCGGGCGAATTCCGCCAGATGATGCGGACAGAAACAGCCTTCATACAGGGCGGCGGCATTGATGGAAAAATCATCTTCCGTGAGGGTGAAAGCCGGCCGGGCGATCCCCACGAACGCGGCAATGCTCCGGGCAAAAGTCTCGCGGAAAACCGGGTTCAGCGGACAGGAGGCCATCGGGGTTTCCGTGCCGTCCATCCGCACCATGCGGTTCCACCTCGGATCGGGTCCGGATTTCAAAGTCAGCGTGATCCACCAGCCGCATTCGATGCCGGAAGGTGCCGTTTCCTGCCGGACGCGGCGGAAAAATTCGGCGAGCCTGCGGAAATGTTCCATCGGGGGAAAACCGATGCTCCGCCAGCCGGCACCGGGACATGCCAGCGCAAACCGGCGGAAGCCGTATTTGCGGTTGAGTTCCAGGATATTCCGGATGACATCCGTTTCAGTCGGCCAGTCCAGTTCGATGGAAACCGGAACGATCACATCCAGCTGCATACCGGGCCCGGCGGTTTCCGCCGGATGCGCAGATGGTATTGAAGCGGCCATGATATTTCCTTCCGTCCTTCGGACAATCACGGCTCCGTTGCTGAGGTAAACTTGGTCAGGGTATAGCCGGATGTCGGCATGACCCACAGACCGTTCCATTTCAGGGAGGTGATGCCCATCACGTAATCGGCGGCCCGCGCCGAACCGTCGACATAGGAACCGTTCATGCACCTGCCGTGGGCTCCGTAAATCCCCAGACTCAGATTCGTGACATAGTTGATTGAAATCAGTTTCCAGTTGGTGGCGGTTTTGATCGAGGGTTTCTTCCAGTTATCGGCGGTAACCAGGATCTCATTGTTGTATCCGTTCCGCATCTGGCGCAACGAAGTCACATTCGCCTTATTGCCGAAATATCCGGACGCCGACTTGTTCATTTCATACTGATAGCCGTAACAGATAAAAGTTTTGTATCTTGAGTAATAATATGTCGGCTTCGGATCGGACGGGCAGAGATAATATTTCCGGTTCTTCGGGGTGGTACTGGAATTATCGATCGCGCCGGGCTGAGGCAGATAACCCAAACACGGCAGCGCTTCGAACCACACGAACTGCTGGGCCTGACCCGGATAACTGGGGAACCCATAGTAGTGGGTGCTGTAATTGAGGATGAATTCATTGTTGTCATTGGCATAGTTGAACCAGGCCAGATTGAGCTGTTTCATATTGCTCAGGCAGGAGGTTCCCCGGGCCTTTTCCCGGGCCTTGTTCAAGGCCGGCAGCAGCATCCCCGCCAGGATCGCAATGATCGCAATCACCACCAGGAGCTCTATCAGCGTAAAACGGCACGCTTTACGCTCGAATGATGAATGATGAGAGATGAAAGATGAGGTGTTGACACGGTTTGGGTTTTCCTGCATGATTTCTGTCCTTTCTTTTTTGTTTTATTTTTTACGGTCTTTCAGATCTGCATTTTTCATTTCATTTTCATTCCGGACATATCCGGCGCTGGCGCGCGGGATGAAATGGGTCGGGATCATGACCGAACAGTTGCAGTCGGAATGGTTGTTCAGGCGGGAAAGCAGCTGCCGGGCCGCTTCCTGCGCCATCTGTCGGATGGGAGTGTCGATCGACGCGATCTGCAGTTTTTCGATGGTGGGATATCCGTAACCGGCCCGGTTTCCGATCCCGACCAGACGATAATCCATGCCGCACCGCATCTCTTCCAGCGTCAGCGCATTGACCACATTCATCGCCACTTCGTCATTGCAGGTCAGGACAATGGCGTTCTGGAACAATTCCCGATGGACCCGGACCAGCCGGTAACAGCTGATTTCCCGCTCCACCACATCGACGTCATAAGAAATTACCCTGGATTCCGGCACGTGAAAGGCCTTCAGATTCCGGAGCCATCGCATTTTGATGTCTTTCCCGCAGGGTGTGGTTTCCGTGATCAGGATAACCCGGTTTTCCGCCGCGGGCTGCAGATACTCCAGAGCTTCGGTCATGCCCCGGTCATGGTCATAGACCAGACTCGGAAACTCGTAATTGTCCAAGTAATCATTGCGGTAAACCAGAACCGGGATCCTGCTCGACCGGAGCAGTTCGACGGAATCCGGATCCAGATACAGGGCGCTGATCAGCAGTGCATCCAGATCATGCAGCGCCCCGCCGCTCATCAGTTCGGCATAAGTGATGATCCGCACCTGGCAGTTATGCTCCCGGAAATATGCCGCGGCATAGTCGAAATGATAGTCCAGGATCCGGTTGATGTCCGGGGAAAGATATTCCGGGCTGATGGTCTGGTCGGCGATCCCGATCCGCAGTGTTTTTTCCCGGCTGCCGCTGAAAAAGGTGCCGCTGCCCCGAACCCGGTAAAGAAAACCTTCCTTCGCCAAAATATTGAGCACATTGTGCGCGGTCGGGACCGAAACGCCGTATTCCCGCGCCAGTTCGGCGGCCGAGGCGGCAGGCATGCCCGGAAAGGTCCGGATCGAACTCAGTTCCTTCCGGATCACTTCCGCCAGCTTGCGGCTTTTTGCCGATCGGATGCGCCTGATCACCTTTTTTTCTCCTTGGTTTATGGCTAATATATCGGATTTCAACCGTTTATCAAGGAAATATCGGTTTTTTTGCCGACTTTCGATACTTTGAGCTTGATTTCCCTTGAAATTCCTTTACGGAAGAGCCAAAAGTGTTTATGAAGTTATAAAAATAAGAGACTGAAAAATATCTCTCCGTGACAACTGCCCAAAGCGGATCATTCCAGATCGTAAAGGGCGAGTTTGCGGTGCAGGGTGCGGCGGCTGATGCCGAGTTTTTCCGCCGCCTTGGTGCGGTTTCCCCCGCATTCCTCCAGCGCCCGGCTGATCAGCAGTTTTTCGTTGCGCTCCAGGTCGCAGGTCGAGGCGCCGAGGATCGCTTTGGAAATTCCCGGCGTGATCTTTTCACGGATGTTGACCGGCACGTTGTCGAGGTCGATCAGGCTGCCGCGTGTGAGCACGACCATGCGCTCGACGCAGTTTTTGAGTTCGCGGATATTGCCCGGCCAGGGATACGAACACAGCGCCGACATCGCGCTTTCCGAAATGGAAAGCTCTCCCCGGCCGTTCTCCTTGGCGAAATACGCCAGATAATGATTCACGAGCGGCGGGATGTCCTCAACCCGTTCACGCAGCGGCGGCAGATGGACCGTCACCACATCCAGCCGGTAGAACAGGTCTTCGCGGAATTTACCCTCGGCGACCATGGCGGCGAGGTCGCGGTTGGTGGCGGTGACTACGCGAGTATCCACCTCGATGGTCTCCACGCCGCCGATGCGTTCGAACTGCCGCGTTTCCAGCACCCGGAGCAGTTTCACCTGGGTGGACAGCGGGATCTCGCCGATTTCGTCGAGGAATAGTGTGCCGCCGTCGGCGAGTTCGAAACGGCCCTTGCGCTGTTCGGTCGCGCCGGTGAACGCGCCTTTTTCATGTCCGAACAGTTCGCTTTCGAGCAGGGTCTCGGGGAGGGCAGCGCAATGCACCGCCACAAACCGGCCGGTCCGGCCGCTGAGCTGATGCACCGCCTGGGCAATCAGTTCCTTGCCGGTGCCGCTTTCGCCGGTGATGCTGACCGTGGCACGGGTCGGCGCCACCTGCCGCACATTTTCGATGATCTTCTGCAGCGCGGCGGAATTGCCGATGATGTTCTCCACTCCGAATTTCGAATCCAACCGTTTCTTGAGCTCGGAATTTTCCGCTTTGATCCGGCCGGACTCCAGCGCCCGGCTGATCAGGATCTCCAGCTGGTCCAGATTGACCGGCTTGGTGACGAAATCGAAAGCCCCGCGTTTCATGGCGTCCACCGCGGCTTCGATCGAACCGTAGGCGGTGAACAGGATCACCGGCGGTGCCGGATTTTTCTTCAGTGCGCAATCCAAGATGGTGAGGCCGTCCGCGCCCGGCATCCGGATGTCCGACAGAACCAGATCGTAATTGTTCCGTGCCAGCAGGTTCATGCCGATCTGTCCGTCCTCGGCCACCGTGACGTCGTAATTCGGCCGCAGGAAACGTGCCAGCGCTTCACGGGTGCCGCGTTCGTCGTCGGCGATCAGGATCGAGGGGCGTCCCTCTTTTTTATGCAGCAAAGTCATCTCAGTTGTTCTCCTTGTTGGTTTCAGCATTGTCGTCATCGGGATCGGGCGGCGGAGGCAGCACGCGGATGCGCGAGCCCATCACGGGAAACGCCAGCCGGAACCGCGTCCCTTCCCCGACCTGGCTTTCGAAGGAAAGCCGTCCGCCGTGGTCGCGCACGATCCGTTCCACCACCATAAGCCCCAGACCGTTGCCGTTGGCTTTGGTCGTGAAGAACGGCGTGAAGAGGTGCTGCGCATCTTCCTGTCTGATCCCCGATCCCTGGTCCATCACATCCACATAGACCGAATGTTCATCGGAGGAACAGGAGATCGAGAGCGTGCCGCCCTGCGGCATCGCCTGCACCGCGTTCTTGATGAGATTGTAGAAGGCCTGTTTCAGCAGATCGGCGTCGCCGCGGATCTTCGGCAGGTTTTCGCTCCACAGACAGTTCACGGTGACGTTTTTCCCTTCGATCTCGTGACGCATGAAATTCAGCGAATCCAGCACCGCGCGCTTGATGTCCATCGGATGCAGCTGCGGCTTGGTCGGCCTCAGCGCATGCAGGAACTGGTGGATGATATTGTCCAGCCGCTCCACCTCGCTTTTTGCTTCCGCGACCATCTCTTTGCCGTCGTTCAGGTCGAATTCGCCGCGGTCGAGACTTTTCTGCAGCAGCTGCAGGTTGAGATACAGGCTGTTCAGCGGATTGCCGATCTCGTGCGCGACTTCCGCCGCCAGCGTGGTGATGAGCTGCGCCCGTTCGTTTTCCGCTTCCGAACTCAGCCGGTCGTAGGTGGTGGTGATGTCGTTGAAGATCAGCGTGGCGAACGAATGGTCCTCTTCCGCTTTCCGCGGCACCGCGTAAAAATTCAGCACCCGCCGTTTCGGATACAGGATCTCGATCTCATGATACGTGGTCCGTGCGCTGACTCCGTCCGGTCCGAAAAAATGGTTCCAATCCAGTTCCCGGATCAGGGTCGGGATCCGGATCCGCGAATAATCGTCCGGGATTCCGAACATCTCTTTCGCCACCGCATTGTGATAGACCAGATGGTAGGAATCGTCAATGATGATGATCCCTTCCCGGATGGAATTGAACACCGATTCCATGAACCCGTGTTCCCGCGCCAGCAGATGCACATACGAATTGATCGAGCCCGAATCCAGCGAATCCAGTTTCGACACCAGCTTGGTGAATACCTCATTTCTGGGCATAAATGTCACACTTTCCCTTTTCAGAACCGACTGAAACATTTTGTCTCACTATAACATAAATGAGGGAAAAGTCAAGCGGGAAAGTTAAAAAAATGCGGTCAGATCTTCACCTTTCGGATAACCGAACTCGAAGTAGCAAGTTCGGTTATCCGTTTCATGGATCTTCTTGATCATCGCTTTCCGGACGACAATCCCTTCGCCCGGCAGCGGCAGCTGTCCGCTGCGAAAGACAATCGTAAAAACCGAAGATCAGATCGTTTTCATATCATACATAGTTGAAATGTTTCCTTGGAACCAAGCTTACTTTTCAATGACGGATCCGGAATCAGGACCGGAAATTGTATTTTTCATACGTTTCGAACCGGCTGGTCAATTGCACATGAACCGGAATTATGGTGCCTCCTGTCAGGAAATATACGGAGTATCCAGCAGAAAATCGACCACATTGATATTCAAAACACCGTTATCATCATACCAGGATTTCCCGATATCGTGGCGGACCACGATTTTCGGAAAAGAATCCCCTGTCAGTTCAAACGGTTTCAATTCGGCCTTTGCTTTTTTATCTTCGGATATTGAAAAAGCGGACTGAATATAAAATTTGCGGTTGCCTTTGGTCGCGACAAAATCAATTTCGCGCGGATGTCTGGTGAAATTGCCGCTGGCATTCTTACCGTTTTCATAGACCACTCCGACATCAACGGAAAATTTGCGCGCCCGCAATTCATTGCAGATGATGTTTTCCATGATGTGGGTCATTTCCATCTGCCGGAATCCGATCCTGGCGTTGCGCAGGCCGATATCTTCGCAATAGTATTTCATCGGAAATTCAAAATATGATTTGCCCTTCACATCGTAACGCTTGTGTTCGCTGAACAGAAAAGCATCCTCCAGAAACAGCAGATAACTTTTCAGCGTATTTTCCGAGACCCTGACATTTTTTCTGGAACGGATCGTGTTCGCGATCTGCGAAGGATTGGTCAGCGAACCGATCGAAGAACACAGCAAGTCAAGTATTTGCCCCAATTCATCCGGATATTCGATTTTCTTCCGTTCCGCAATGTCTTTCAAATAGAGTTCCGAGAACAGCGATTCCAGATAGGCCGTCTTTGCTCCGTCATCGGGCTGGCTCAGGACCAGAGGCATACCGCCGAAAAAAGCATATTGATCGAACGCCGCTTGTCGGCTGCCGCCTGCTGCGGAATAGAATTCGGCAAAGGTCAGGGGGTGGACCCGGATCTCGTCTCCCCTTCCCCGGAATTCAGTCAGAATGTCGCTGGAAAGCATCTGGGAATTGCTTCCGGTCACATACACGTCAACATTGGGCAGGTCCCGGAAATCGTTCAGCGTGTCGTAGAAAGTGATTTTTGGGCCGTCCGGAAGATAGGGATTTTTTACCGAACCGCACATCTGGATTTCATCGATGAACAGATAGAAGCGTTCTTTGCGGCCATCGACAAGTTTATGGATATACGAGGATAGTTCCAACGGATTGCGATAGCGGATATTCCTGGTCAAATCAAGTTCGAGATGGATGATCTGTTCTTCTTTGACGCCATTCGCGAGCAAATAGTTCCGGAATAACGGGCGAAGCAGATACGACTTGCCGCAGCGGCGGATCCCGGTGATAACTTTGACCTGTCCGTTCCATTGCCGTTTGATCAGTTCCTGCAGGTATTGTTCCCGTTTGATTTCCATTTGAATGCCCTTTTTATTGATAACTACCCTTGTTTCCAAGCTTACTTTGCAATAATATATACCCGGACAACAGCTTTTTCAAGTATATTTTGTTGAAATGTTTCCTTGGAACCAAGCTTACTTTTCAATGGCTGATCCGGAATCAGGAGCGGGGTCCGGGTGTGGATCCGCACTCGGACCGCTGCTGAAACCCGGCGTCAAAAACACATAAAGCGCCGGCTGTTCGTTCACTGGATTTTGATGCCGATGAGCAGAAAATTATTGCCCGCGACTTTCAGATCATTCAGGTTTTCTATGGCTTTTCCGTCCCAGAGATTGCAGAAAGAGAGCTTTTTCCCTTCGATCCCCAGTTTCTTCAGGTCCGGCTGCAGCGCGGCCGGCTGTTCTTCCCTTCCAAGATTGCTTATTACCAGCAGACGGTCATACGGCGAAGGCTTGCTCCATTCATACCAGGACACATAAATCTGTTTCGAGCTGGAACGGACCGCATCGGAAAACCAGTAGCCGTGAAATACGGCATTGGCCAGGTTGATGTCATGTTTGATGATCCACCAGCGTTCCACGGTTTTGTGATGCAGATAACAGTTGCTGAAATTCGTGTCATGCAGCAGTAGCGGAGCCATCAGGCTGAAGGTATATTTGGGAACCGCGTAATTCTTTTTCATTTTCAGCCGCCACTGGGTGATCTGATAGATGGAATCGAAGACGATGCCCGTGCCTTTCACCGGAGTGTAATAGGCGCTCTGGAATTCCCCGAGCGGAATGTTTTCGCAATAGAAATGTTCCATATTCGAGGTGATCGCATTGGCATATTGTTCGCCGGGATACCAGTAATCGCCGATCCCGTGGACGAACGGGACAAACCGGTTGTGGGCATGCAGGAAAAGTATTTTGTCTTTGCCGCATGAATCCAGCACGCGTTTGATCCGGACGAAATATCCGCGGAGCTTCATCAGATTGGACGATGCAAAGGATTTGCCGAACGCATCAACACCGCCGCATCCATGCAAGGTGTTGGAGCAGAGACGTCCTCCGGCAATGTCATAATAAATCCCCGGCAGATTGGGGTAGTCCTTCATGATTTTCCAGGCGCGCCAGACGAAAAGGTCTTCTGCGCCGGTGCCGCCGCAGCAGCCTTCCACATCATAATGCTTGCCGGTTTTGAATTCCAGACCGCCGCCGGAAGGAAATCCGGGGATCTGTTTCCATTCCGGGAAGAACCAGTCATAACTTTCTTCGGCGGAAGCAGTCATCAGCGGCTGGGAATAGGGCATGTAGCGAGTTCCCTGTTTTTCCAGTTTTTCGATATGTTTCCGGAATTTCACCGGGTTCAGGGGAATCAGACCGGTCCAGGGTTCGGTGGCATAATCCACTGGTTTGGACTGAATTCCATAATACTGCACCTTCAGAGTTTCGTATTTCAGCACATCCCAGACCTGGCCGGGGTTGAAATCCCTCCGTCTTGCCGGTTCGGGACGGCCGGGCGTGGCCATGAAAGCCATAGAGTATTCAGCCGGTTTTTTCAGCACGGAGGGGACCGTGATGAAATCGGCATTGACCGTGACGACTCCTTTTTTTCCGGTCATGGTGAATTGCTTGTATCCAGCCGGATTCTTCCAGTTCGCCGGTGATTTGATCCACCACATGAGCCCTTTGTTTATTCCCGTAGTCCAGATCATGAAATCCTGGCCGTGCTGATAGCTGAATTTATAGTTTTCTCCCTCTTTATTCCGCCATTTCGAATACAGCGGATCGAGCATGGCGCGGGCATATTGCCGGGGCACTGCCCATTGTAGATTCAATTTCCGGATTTTCCCTTCCTTGCCGTTGGCAGGTTTCATGGCAATGCGGATCTTCACCAGACCGTCAAAGCACAGCGCCGAGTTCCAGGAAAACACCATTTCTCCGGCCTTACCCGTGCCTGCAAAACGGATCTCGTCATCAAATTTCTCTGTTACTTTGAATGAATTCCATTGGACGGCTGTTCCGTCCAGCAGGAGGGCTGGCGCAGCGGAAAGCATTTTTTCTCCGTCGGCAACGATTTGGACGGGGAACGGACCTTTTTCAAACGTGTAGATCCGGTTCCAGACTTCGAACTTGCCCGAGCCGAGTTCTTTGACCGAAGACCAGGGCGCCGGAACGGTATGGTTGTCCGCAACTTTTTCCTTGTAGGGTGTCATGTCCGGGACCCGGAAAAGCCGTTGGGCTTCCAGCACGGATTTGCCCGCATCCAGAATGACTGCTTTCAGCTGATACCGGCCCTGCGCGGGAACTTCCTTGAACTGCAATGCCAGTTTGCAGACCGCACTTTTCATAGCGGTTTTTTCCGAAATGACTTTTTCTCCGGAAGCGGAAACCAGCGCAATTTCCGCCTCGGCGCGGCCGGATCTCACCAGTTCCCGGACGGCACTGCCAGCACCCTCGGCATCCAGCGTGACGTTAAGTAGTTTTTTGGAAGCATAACAGACCGGCTTGATTTCCAGAGGCTGGTTGACCGCGATGCGCGAGGCATAATAAAAGTTTTTAGCACTTGCCGCAAAATCATAAATTCCGGGCGGGAGTTCGACCTGCCAGAGCGCCTCTCCCGCCGGACGCGGCGATCTGGTCCGGTCCGCCGCCAGCAGCCAGACCGGGATTTCCGGGTTCAGCTGCAGTTCGAACATGCCGGATTTGAGCCCGAATTTCTCCATGCGGACCGGTTTCTTTGGACCCGTGAAATGCAGAATGCCGAATTTCGATTCGTCGAAAAAAGTTTTGCTGTTCAGCGCCCAGTTCACATGCGAGGCTTTATCCAGATACCGCGTGGCGCAGAAATTGACCAGCAGAGATTCCCCTTCCGCGTCAATGTCTTTCCGCGGAATGGCCATTTCGAGCGTCCATTTGCCGTTTTCCCGGCGGACCGCTTTTCTGACGGAACTGTTCCACTTCGGATTCAGGAAAGCCGGATCATAAAGCCCGCTGCGGGTCTCCATGTCCGCGTCAAACAATGCACCCGCGGAATTGATGATGAATTGAAAACGTTTTTTTTTAAGCGTGAAGATATGGATCTCAAATGAGTCGTCCCGCCAAATATCCACCAGATCGTTGCCGGTGATCTGCTGTTTTTCGCCGCCTTCGATTTCGGCGCCGACCAGCAGATCGTTCCCGTTATGTTTCAGATACACCCGGGCGCGGGCTCCAGGCAGCGCTCCTTTGACCGGATTGATGATGGGAAAACAGGCGGCATCCTGCCATTCCTGAAAGTCAAGCGTGCCGTCGAGAGTGATTTCTTTTCCGCGGGGAACTTCCGCTTCATTGCGTTTGCCCGTATCCGCGCGGGGAATCTTTTTTTCATAATTCTGCTGGATTTCCGCCGGAGTCAGGACCCGGTCGTAGATTTCCAGTTCGTCAAACGCGGTGGCATGTTCAGGATCATGAATGAAATGCTTGTTGATCCCCAGACTCATGCTGCCGTTTTTGACGGTCTCCGGAAAATCCACCTTCTGCCGGAAAGACAGCGGATTTTTCGTGTAGGGCAGAGGTTTGGCGCGTTTGCCGTCCAGATAAAGCGCCATCATATTTTCATCCCACACCGCGTCGATTTTGTGCCACCGGCCCGGCGCCCAGTCCTCATTTTTCAGCGGAACATTGATATATCCGATTTCCTTGTTCTTGTGAATGATCGCAAAACGCAGCAGCGACTGGTTGATGAATTTATAGATCAGGAACCGGTAACCGTTCGGAAATTCCGACCGGAAGAAGATCTGGAATTTCTTTTCGGAAGGTTTCCAGTTCAGGGAGGCGACCCAAAGCGAAATGGTTCCTTTTTTGGGATCGTGATTCTTGAAATTGGAATAACTCACCGTCTCGCGGTTGGTGAGGGAAAGCGCGTTGCCTTGGTTCCCGACCCCGTTGTACATCCGCAGCGCCAGCGATTCCGGGAAATTGAGCGATTTTTTATTCCCCGCCGCATGTTCGGCCGTTACCGTGACATTATCAAAGCTGGCTTTGAAAATCAGGGAAGGATCGGTTTTCTCCTGCGCCAGCAGCGAGGACCCCAGAAACAGCAGTATCAGACAGATTTTTTTCATGATCAGTTCCCCGGTATGAAGTTCGATGCCGAAGTCAAGACTGAAGCATGGCTGGCATTCGCCAATGTTTCAACATGAAGATCGGCATAGAAAATGTTGGTGAAACCCTGCACATTGACAAACCGTCCTGGATTCTTATTGCCGTGAGGCGACACGATTTCATTCCAGTAGTTCGTATTGGTAGACACCTTGGTGCCGTTGAAATAGGCGGTCCCGACTTTTTTCCCGCTGTTGGAAATCATCCCGTCGAATACAACCGCTTTTCGGGACGGATACTTAACACGGTTGGTTTTGTATACCGTCATTTTTCCATTCCAGCTGAGATACCCGCCGAAATAACCGTTATACGCATAGGTGATGGAGGAATAACCGCCGTTCCCGTTCGGGTTGTAATACGCTGAATCTTTCAGGGTGGTCGGATCATAAATCGTCATCAGCGTCGGACAATAAAATGATCTTGCGTTGTTGACATATCCGGCCTGACGGAATTTCCGTCCCCACGGATCGGTCGTTGCTCCCTTGCCGTAATACATATCATGGGTGACAGGATAAAATTCCACATTGTCATTGAAATAATTGGCGAAGCAGAGACTGATTTGTTTAACATTTGACAGGCAGTTCGCGGTGCGGGCTTTTTCCCTTGCCGCATTCAAGGCCGGCAGCAGCATCCCCGCCAGAATCGCGATGATTGCAATCACCACGAGGAGCTCTATCAGCGTGAAAAGATTCAGCATCTTATGCTTCCGATATAAGGTGTCAGATGCTGGAGACTGGGGGGTGAAATTGTTTTCTGATTGCAACATGTTTTTTCCTTTCCTTTTTATTTATTTTAACGTGTTTCGCCGCCATGGAGAACTGCCCACTTCCGGAAGATTTCCACTGCTTCCAGACCGACATCCGCCACTGTATTGGAACAGACGATCATGCCGTCAATTTTTTTCTCCTTCCAGAAACGGAGATACAGAGCAAGCTGAAATTCCATCTCTTCCCGGGTCATCGGCCGGAGATCTCCGTAATTGTAAAGATAACAGCCGGCATAATGCTTTTTTCCCGGAGTCATCCCGATAAAGGCATCCAGATTCTTTTCCGCCTGAAAAAGATCTTCGGACGTCCAGGACCAGAAGGAGATCACGTCCGCAGAATCCAGCCAGGCGTTGTAGTCAATGTCGAAAAGAGACGAGTAATATACCACCCACAATTTCAGCGGACGCGCTGCGGAATGGAGTTTCCGCCGCATCTCTTTCATCCGCTCGACGGTGACGCGGGCGTCTTTGGTTTCGGCGCAGAAGAGATCGTCCAGTATGGCACCCGTCACGTTGGGAAACTTTTCCGCCTGCCGCAGCACCTCGTCGAGGTCATCGGCTCCGTTGTCGTTGCGGACGGAACCTTTGTCGCCTAAAGCCGACCATACCACTTTTTTGAATTGAATCAGCTCTCTGCTCGCGTCATCGAAAGGCGGTTTCGGCTGTCCATTGAAACTGACCATGCAGCAGTTGGGAATGCCGCCGAGATACTCCGCTCCTTCCCACGGCCCCATTCGGTTTACTCCGGGAATTTTCCACATGGCAGCCTGCGGCTGGTGGTGGGAACCCGCATCATGTCCCCAAATCCATAAGTCATCCTGCAAAGTGCCCATAGTTTTTTCCCTTATCCATGCGTTATTGTTCAATATTCTCTTTTACTTGTTTTTATGTTGCCCATTCTCGAAATATTCGATCAGTTCCCTGCGGAGCGGCGGAATGACGCCCGGGACATTGCCGTTGCGCATGGAGTAATGGCCCATCACGCCGGCCGCGACGGCATTCCGCGCCGCCACCGGCGAGACCGAGGGCGTGCGGTCTTCCAGCAGGAAGTCGAAAAAGGCGTTTGCGATGACCGCATCCGAACCGCCGTGCGTGCCGGAAACATCTTTCAGATGATAGATGATATCCGGTTCCCGGCGGGAGCCGCGGCGGGTCCAGACATGGATCTCCCGTTTGCCGTGATAATCGCCGATGTTTTCGATCCTGCCGCGGGTGCCGATGAACGTGTAATTGCGTTCGGCGTCCGGCGCATACATGCATTGTTCGTAGGATGCCTGGACGCCGTTGGAAAGCTGCATCAGCAGCATGGCGTGGTCCTCCACATCCATCACCGGACTGAGCCCCTTGAGTTCCAGCGGCGGCCAGCAGTCATCCTTGAACGAGGCCATGCGGTCGGGTTTGACATCCGCGGCACGGCGGTTTTCCGTGCGGTTGTAAACTGAGAGGCGGCCCATGGCGGTAACGCGCTCCGTATAGCTGCCGCACAGCCAGTGGATGATGTCGATGTCGTGCGCCCCTTTCTGCAGCAGCAGTCCCGTGCAGTTCTTCTGTTCCGAGCACCAGTGGCGGAAGTAGCAGCTGCCGTAGTTGATGAAATGGCGGCACCAGGCGCACTGGATCTCCCCGATCACGCCGGAATCGATGATTTCCTTCATTTTGAGCACGAAATCCATGTAGCGCATATTATGTCCGACCATGAGTTTGCTGCCGGAACGGTAGGCGCTTTCCAGAATATGGTCGCAACCTTCAATGGTGATCGCCATGGGTTTTTCCAGATAGACTGCCTTGCCGGCTTCCAGCAGGGCCGTAGCGATCTCTTCATGATAATGATCCCGGACGACGACGAACACCGCCTGGACTTCCGGATTGCCAAGCAGTTCGCGGTAATCGGAATATCTTTTGACGCCGGAGAACTCGGGATATGCTTTTTGGAACTGTTCGAACATTTCCGGATCGTGGTCGCAGACCGCGACAAGTTCCCCTTTGTCGCGCGGAAAACTGCTGAAAACGAAGTTGGCGCGAAGCAGAGGATTGACCCCGATGACGGCAAATTTGATTTTCATGACCTTAAATCCTTTCCGGCAGATGAATCACAGCCATTTTCAGACTCCCGCGTATTCCCGGTAACGGTCGTAGAGCCCGTGCGCCTGGACGTAGGCGGAATTCGGACTCATGAAATGCGAGAATTCGAACGTAATGGCCTTTTCGATCCCGGCCGCTTCGGCGGCACGGAGCTTGTGCCACATCTTTTCCCATTTGATCGGCAGAAAATGGATCGGCATGTCCCGGTCGAAGGTTTCGCAGTTCGTCCAGCAGTGCAGATGGTGTTTGTTTGCCAGCTTCATGTTGATCTTCAGATAATCTTCCAGCTCGCGGATCTCCACATGGCCATCCTGGAACGCAATGGCGTCCACACTGCCGGAGATCATGGAAAAGATGCCGTCCCATTCTTTTTCATGCTGTTCAAGCGCGATCGACGGGGCATCGACGCCAAGCGCGGCATTGGCTTTCACGCCCTGGATGAACGGCGAGATCAGCACCGGCAGACCGTTGGAGACTTCCTTGCAGAAACTGCCGAGTTTCGCATACCCTTCCGCCGTGCGGCCGCGGCTGCGGGAGATTTCCCGCGAAAGATACCAGCCGCCGAACGCCGGAGATTTGCCGTAGCGTTTCCAGGCTTCCTCCACTACGCGCATATTGGTTTCCAGGTCGTTCTGGAAATCGACCTGTTCCGGCTCCAGGCCGCAGTCGTAGGTCCCGAAATAAAATTTCATCCGGTATTTTTCCGCCAGACGGAGGAACATTGCGGTCAGGTCGCAATACGGTTCCAGCGCGTTCACGCGCTTTTTCAGGACATCCGAGGGGAACGCCATGGTTTGGCGCAGGCCGCAGCGGATCAGGATGACCGTGTCGATCCCGATCGCCGCCATGCTCCGGAAATCGGCGTCCCATTCCTTTTCGCCCCAGTTCTGATGGGGGATGTCATAACTGATCTCGTCTAAAAATGTTCCTGTGATCTTCATTTTCGGCAACTCTTTCCCGAAGTGTTGTTTTTCTGGTTTTTCTCATGTTTCGCGGCTTTTCCGAAAATATACGGCAGCGCGATATTGCGGACCGGTTTTTTATTCAGTTGCGCGGTCAGCATCCGGACCGCGTTTTCCGCCAGTCCCTGAAAATCCTGCTGCAGAAACGATACCTGATCAGGCAGCAGTTTCGTTTCCCAGGGATAAGTCCAGGTAAGCAGTTCGATTTCCGGTCTGAATTTGGATAAGCTCTCACAAAGCCGGAGCGCAATATCTTCCGTCAGCGAGACCGCAGCGGTGCATCCGGCGGGGATCTGCCGCACGAATTCATCCATTCCGAGATTGACCCGCGGACCGGCAATGCTGATGAATTTGCAGGATTTCTGGATCCCCGCTTGCCGGGTAAATTCCTTCGCCGCCTTGATCCGGCTGATGATATTCAGATTGTTTCCCCGGTCTTCCGGACCCAGAAAACAGATCTTGTAATGTCCGCGGGTCTGCAGATACCCGATGCCGTCTGAAATCGCCTTGGTGTCATCGGAATACACCGAATAAATATTATCCGGCAGGTTGCTGAAATCGTTGACGCAGACCAGCGGGATCCGGAAACGGGTTCCCCAGTAGCGCGCCAGGCGGTTGAACACCATCAGCGAGATTGCCCCGTGGGCGTAATGTTCGCCGAGGATGTCGATATTCCGGTCGAACAGGACTTCTACCTTGAACCCGGCTTCCTGCAGTGCCAGGCCGATCATCCGGAGGAGCTGCATGCTGTAGGTGTCGAATCCGTCGGGATCCAGATGGGACAGCAGGGCGATGATTTTCTGTTTCCGGCAGTTTTCGTAATTCATATTGCGGGCGATAGACATGATCTTTTTCCGGGTCGGTTCGGAAATATTGTTCCGGTTGTTCAGGACCCGGGAAACGGTCGAGCAGGAACATCCTGCGGTCAATGCGATCTGTTTCAACCCGTTTTTTTTCATGATGCGAAAATATACCTTCTGGACTGTAAACCGTAATGAAAGACAGCCGTTTTCTCCGTCAATAATTTTAATCAACTGCCAAAGTTTTTCAAGGGATAAAGCCGATAATTTTATGCAAAAATTATGCAAAAAATCTTATGTCTGCGACATCGGATCAGCGGACTGAACCTCTTGTCCGCTCTCCCGATTCTGCTGACGCATTACCCCCACTGAAAAAAAACAGGCACAAAATCAGCAGACGGGTTGAATTCTCCGGTACCAGAATGTATATTTCATCGAACCATAATTTTCAACTCCAAACCAAGGAAGGCAGTCTATGAAACTGAAACGTCTGACGCTGCTGCTGGCAGCCATGTGCGTGGTATCCGCATGTCAATTTGAAAACGCCAACGCGGCCAAACCGGAGTCCCGCTGCGCCATCAGGCAAAGCAAAACGACTTTTGCCGCCGATGTCCTGAAACCGTATGTGGATTCCGGCAAGCTGCCGGGCGCGATCAACATCTTCTGCAAAGGCAATGTGCAGGAAACCGCCTGTGTCGGCTGGGCGGATGTCGACAAGAAGATCCCGATGTCGCTCGACCGGACCTATATGCAGTGTTCCCAGACCAAAGGTTTCTGCGGCGTCACGATCGCGATCCTGGTCGAAGAAGGCAAGATTTCCCTGGACGATCCGGTCGCCAAGTATCTGCCGGAGTTCAAAAATCTGAAGGTCGCCGTCAAGGATAAGCAAGGCAAAACGTCACTGGTCCCCGCGAAGAATGTCCTGACCATCCGCATGGTGATGAATCACACGGGCGGCTTCCCGTTCGAAATCCCGACCAAGAACAAAAAAGGCTGGCCGTCGCTTCCCCTGCGTGCCACCGCCAAAGAAGCGGCGTCAAGACCGCTCGCGTTCGAACCCGGCACCGCCGTCCGGTATTCCAATACGGGTATCGACATCGGTGCGGCAGTCACCGAAGTGGTCACTGGAAAACCTTGGGATGTCTTCCTGAAGGAACGGGTGCTGGATCCGCTCGGCATGAAGGACACCACGTTCAACCCGACCGACGAACAGCTGAGCCGGTCGATTTCCATGTATATGCTCAGCAAGGATAAAAAGCCGGTCTACCGGAAATTCAACGGGGCGATGCCGCTGCCGCACAACGGTCCCACGGTGTTTCCTTCCGCGGGAGCCGGATTGTGGACGACCGCGGCCGACCAGGTCAAATTCTACCGGATGCTGATGAATCTCGGCGTCGGCGACAACGGCGTGCGGATCCTGAAAGAGGAAACGGTGAAAAACCTGCTGGCGACGAGCACCCGTCCGGCGAAACTCGGCGGTTATTCAATGGGTCTCATTGCCAATTTCAAAGTCGGCACGATGGGTCACGGCGGCGCCTGGGGCACCACCTGCACGGTCAACTGGAGAAAGAAAGAGCTTTCGCTGTGGGTCGTTCAGCAGAATGGCAATCCGCGTCCCTGGATGAAGGACCGGAACAACGCCGCCAGCAAATTCTTCGCGTCGAAATTCGACGATTCCGAAACCCAGGCCTACACCGGCCGCACGAAGTAAAACCGTCTCTCTTGTCTTTGCAAGGATGCCGCCGGATCATGCCCCGTGCGGCATCCTTTTTCATTGACTGTTTTTCAGCCGGAACTGCCGCGGCGACATGCCCGTTTGCGCCCGGAAGATCTTGCAGAAATAATTGCTGTCGGAAAAGCCGCATTGCGCGGCAATATCGCCGACCGGCAGTTCCGAGTAGAGAAGCATTTCCGTGGCCTTGCTGATTCGAAGGCGGATCAGATACTGGACCGGACTGCATCCGGCCGTTTTTTTGAATTGCAGAAATAGATTCCTCCGAGACATGCACGCTTTGCGGGCCAGTTGCTCGATGGTAATATTGTGCCGGTAATGCGTATTGATATAGGCGACTGCCTCCCCGATCTGGAAAGGCATGGTTTTCAGCTGGTCCGTTCCGGAGTAGAGCCGGCAGAGCATGACGACGATCTGCAGAAAAACCGCGAGGCTGTAAAGGTTTCTGCCGGGACGGGAGGATTTGAGTTCAAGTTCCATATTGCGGATCATTCCCGAAATGGTTTCAAGTTCATTGGGTTCCAGATGCAGTACCGGTTCCGCCGACCGGTGGATCTTTTCCGGATCGTCGGGAAAGAGGATCTGGAAAAGCGGCATCCGGCTGCCGTCGAGGATCGGCAGATACAGCCGCCGGGCATCATAAACGATGTTGACCATCTCCAATTGTTCGAACTGGTCGTAGGTATGCGTCGAGCCGGGATGGACCACCAGCAGATCGCCCGCCCGGACCGGCACGGACTGTCCTTCGAACAGATGAGTGCAGCGTCCTTTGAGGATGATGGCGATCTCGCTGTGGTCATGGTCGTGGAACCGTTTGGGCCGCCAGCTGGAGCGGTACATGTATACCACCCCCAGGGGCATTTTCCCCGCCGGAATATGGGTTTCCAGCTGGTAATGGTGCAGATATCTCACATGCGGCACAATAAAAATCTCCTGTTTTGCACTATTATACTATAAAAATGCTCTTTTGTCAAGGTTAAAACCTTTTTATTACGGTATAATTATACTAAACGGGACTGAAATATGAAAGGGACGAACATGAACAAGTTTTCATTTCCACGAATCAGCCGCCGGGAGCAAAAGCATGAGTTTACGCTGATAGAGCTCCTCGTGGTCATTGCTATCATTGCGATTCTCGCCGGAATGCTGCTGCCTGCGCTGAACTCGGCCCGCGAACGGGCCAAAACCATACAATGTGCGTCCAATATCAAAAATGTAGCCCTGATTCTGTTTACTTATACGCAGGAAAACAAGGATTACCTGCCCGCACCGATCAATGACAGCAGAAACGGCAGTGCAATTTACGGATGCACAAACTGGGTTGCGTCGCTGAAAAAAGCCGACTATACCAAGTCGGCCCATGGAACCATGCGCTGCTATATCGCCAACCCGGCTGATGAAAACAGAAAGGTTCTCCTTGGGATTTTGGGTTGTCCGAAAGCCAGCGGTCTGGCTTCGGCATCTGCCAGTAATCCTTTCGGCGGCTGGTATGAAATTTCCAGCTGCGGGGACTATGGGATCAATTATTATACCATGAATTCCACCGGAAGCAATACTTCCCAGAATTTCAAAACGATCACCCGTGCGTCGTCCCGGATCCTGCTCGGCGATTCCACCGCAAAATCTTTTACCGGAAATAACTACTATGACAATACCTCGAGTCTGAGTGCCAGACACGCCAACTCCTGCAATTATGCGACTGCCGACGGCAGTGTCCATACCGGCCGTGCTCCGACGGTCAGCCAGATCCGGTATGGCTTCGAATGATCGGCGGCTTACAGGCGGAACCATGAAACATATATTTTTTGCAGCAATACTGGGGTTGACTCTGTCTCTTCCGGCGGAAGATATCGTTCCGGCGGGGACCTACGGAAATTTGATTTCCAACGGCGAACTGGAACTGTATGCCGGAACTTTCCCCGCATACTGGCGTTTTCTCGGGAGCAATACTCCCGGCTATGCCGCCAATGGCGGCTGCAGGAACCGCGGCAGGTTCTTTTTCCTGGAAAAAAAGAAAAACTTCCTGATCAGGCAGGACTGGACTTTTACCATCATTCCGGGAGAAAAATACCGTCTCAGTGCCATGGTCAAATGCCGCGATTTCCGGGCTTCTCTGGCGTATATAACCGTTTTCAACAATGCGTGGAAGCTGGAGATCCGCATGCCGCTGCCGGCCGGGACTTATGACTGGAAAAAAGTCGATCAGATCATTACCGGTTTCCCCTCGCGCGGCGGATATTACAGCATTGCCATTCGAGTTCATCAGGTCCGTTCCGGCCAACTGGAAATTTCCGATATTTCACTGGAACCGGCCACCCGGCAGGCATTCGAGAAAAGCACAGCTTACCGGAAACTGGTGCCGTCGCCGGAACTGGCGGTTCTCTCTCCCCGGAAAAGTCAGATCCCGGAAACTTCTCCCGTCCTGCATTGCCGCTGGTTCGGATCGGCCGACGTCAAATCCGTCGCATATTCCATCGGCAAGCTCGAACGGCAGGCTGCAGTCGGAGAACGCGGGCTGACCGATCTCGATCTGAGCGGACTCCCGCCGGGAAAACATACGGTCCAGGTCAAAATCGGCAGTAAAACCTTGACGATTCCGATCGTTATCCGGCCCGGCCTGGAAACCGGTGTGGAAAAGAGGCTGAACAATTTTCATTATGTGATCGCGGAAAAAACACTCCGGGAAGGTGAAACTGCCGAATTCGGCAATCCGCGTGCCGGCTGGGTTTTATTCGGCATGCCGGATCAGATGGAACTTTCGCTTCCGGTCTGCGGCAGGACCGTGCGCAATGGTGATTTTTTTCAGCTCGACCTCGGCAAGTTTGCTTTTACGGTCAAAAAAGGCAATGGACCGGTGCGGATCTCGGCAGTTGCCGAAACTGCCCTTTACCCGCTGGGAAGCGGTCCGTTCCTGCGCGGCATGCCCAAACATGACTGGAAGTTTACCCAAAAATATGAATTACCGGTCGTGATGTCTTTTCTGCCGGGCACCTGGACTCCGCCAGAATCCGAAATGGCGGAATACAGAAAAGGCCTGCAGCGTTTTTACAGTCCGCTCAATATCCAGAAAATAACGCAATATCAGGAAAACCGGCCGATCCGATCCCCCGGTCTGCTGGCGGAAAACCCGATGTATGACGGCATCTATATCGATGAAGTCGCCATGTCGGCGGAAAAACCGCTGGTGATGTTTCTGAAAAACCTTCCCGCATTGAAAATTCCTGCCGGACGCGATGTTCTGACCTACATCTGCGGCAATCCCAGAGATACCGGATATACCGCAGAACTGCTGTCACAATGCGTGAATTTGAGCAAGTGCAGCAAGGTGCTGTCGGAAATTTATATCCCGAATCAGTTCCTCAGCGGGAAAGCTGCCGAGGATGCCGTCAATGCCCGGCTGATCCAATATGCGGCAAATCTGAATAAGATTTATCCCGGCATCAATCCGTTCTGGGGCATTGCCCTTTGCCACAGCAATACTCCGCTCCGTTTTACTTTGGATCATGAACCGGAAGCCGATCACCGGGTATTGCTCGATATGCAGATGCAGGCTGTGGCTG